>MDTD01146553.1_pt1 | contig 18793 bp, 20 predicted proteins | sample 811221 | NCBI WGS metagenome assembly MDTD01 (sample SAMN05326646, study PRJNA326480) | marine metagenome | isolation source: seawater | place: Pacific Ocean: South West | collected 2011 | reverse complement strand
TATACTGTAATATCTAATATTAACTGATTGTTGTTTTGCAAGTTTTTTTGCTTGCAGGTCTGACCTTACATTAAATCCTATTATTAAGGCTTGATTAGAAGCAGCTAAAGCAACATCTGTCTCTGTAATTCCACCTACACCAGAAAGCAAAACCTCGACTTTTACCTCATCATTACCAATATTTTCTAAAGAATTAATTATAGCTTCTTTTGATCCTAAAGCATCAGTTTTTAAAACTAAATGTAAAAGCTTTTTTTCACCCCCCTTGATATTTTTAAGTATGTTTTCCATAGAGGTAGCTCTTGAAGAAATGTTAGTTTTTTCTTTTAGTATTAAAGATTTTCTGTAAGCGCTTACTTCTCTGGCTCTGGCTTCATTTGAAACTACTATTACTTCATCACCAGCTATTGGTACATCGTTAAGACCTAAAATTTCAGCTGGTGTAGAAGGAGAAATAGCTTTTACATTTTTTCCTTTGTCATCCAAGATTGCTCTAATTTTTCCCCATTGTGAGCCCGCCACAACTATATCTCCTGTTTTAAGGGTTCCTCTTTTTTGTATAACTGATGCTACAACTCCTCTTCCTTGTTCTCTTTTTGCTTCAAGTATAATGCTCTCCGATCTTTGTGTAGTACTAGCCTTAATTTCTAAAATTTCTGATAACAGAATTATATTTTCCAATAAGGCATCAATATTTTTTCCTTTGACGGCAGATATTGGAACACAAGGGACATCTCCTCCGTGTTTTTCTGCTACTATTTCGTTTTTTAAAAGTTCGTTTATAACCTTATTTTCATCTGCACCTTGAACATCTATTTTGTTAATAGCGACAATAACGGGTACTTTTGATGCTTTTGCATGCTGAATAGCCTCTAATGTTTGCGGCATTACACCATCATCTGCAGCAACTACTAAAACTATAACGTCGGTGAGTTGGGCGCCTCTGGCCCTCATACTACTAAAAGCTGAATGTCCGGGAGTATCAATAAAAGTTATTTTTTTATTATCCTTTGCAAGCACCTGATAAGCTCCTATATGCTGAGTTATGCCGCCTTCTTCTTTGGAAACCACGTCGGTTTTTCTTATAGCATCTAATAGCGTTGTTTTTCCATGATCTACATGTCCCATCACAGTAACTATTGGAGGTCTAGCTTTTGCATCTTCTTTATCTTCTGAGGAAAAATCCAAACCTATTTCTATATCTGCTTCTGATACTCTTTTTACCTTGTGGCCAAACTCTAAAACTACTAGCTCAGCAGTATCAGCATCTATGCTTTGTGTTGCAGTTGCCGCTATATCATTTTTAATAAGTACTTTTATAACTTCAGCTACTCTAGCTGCCATTCTATTTGCAAGTTCTTGTACGGTAATATATTCAGGGATTTTTACGTCCCTTACTATAGGTTTGTTTATGTTATCAGTAGAAGATTTAGTTTCTAAAGATTTTTTTTCTTTTTCTCTAGCTCGTCTAATAGAAGCAAGGCTTCTTTGTCTTTCCTCATCATCATAGGCTTGCTGTATAGTAATTTTTCCAGTCTGCCTTCTAAGATTTAGTTTTCCAAGAGAAAGCTGCTTTTTTAGATCTGCTCTGTTTTTTTTTGTGCTAGTTTTCTTTGCTTTATCTTCTACCTGGTCAGTCTTTTTAGCCGAAGGTGATAAGACTGTTGGTTTATTTTCTGTTTGTATTTTATTTTTCTTATCTTCCTTTACTTCTTCGTCTTCTTTGTCCGGACTTAATTTATTTTGAGTAGATGAAATATTATTTTCTCTTTGCTTTCTTTCTGATTGAGCATTTTCCTTTAATTTTTTAAGAATGTTCTCATTACTTTGTTCTTCTTTTGAAGAGGTTCCCTGATTTAAATTATTTTGTATGTTCTCATTTTTGCTGAAAACATTATCATTTTCCTTAGCTATTTTACTCTCAAGAGAGTAAGCTTCCTTCATATTTTCGTCATTTTTCTTAAAAGTTCTGACTTTTTTTACCTCAACAGTAACGGATTTAACCCTTCCATGACTAAAAGATTGTTTAACGGTTCCTCCCTCTACCGTTTTACTTAACTCTAGCTTTGTTTTATTTGTAAGGCCTAACTTCTTTTTTTCCATAAATATTTTCCAGTCTTATTCCTTTTCGAACCAGTCTTCTCTTGCCTTCATTATAATTTTGTCTGCATCTTCTTTGTTCTCAAGTTTTCCTTCTAAAATTTCCATCAACTCATCCGAAGATAAGTCAGCTAAATCATTTTTAGTTTTTATCCCATTTTTTCCTAAAATTACTAAGTGCTCAGCTTCCAAATATTCTATATTTTTTAATTCATCTTCTACACCAAGTTTTTTTCGCTCTACCTCCATATGTTCTTCTTTTTCTTCTAAGTAAGCAATTGCTCTTTCTTTTAACTCATCTGCTAAATTTTCATCAAACCCTTCTATAGACTTTAACTCATCGATAGGTACGTATGCAACAGCCTCAATGCTTCTAAATCCTTCTGATACCAAAAGATGGGCAATAACTTCATCTATAACCAAAGCTTCAATTAGTAATTGTGTTTCCTTTTTAAGCTCTTGCTGCCTTCTTTCAGATTCAGCTGCTTCTGTTAATATTGAGATTTCCCAACCTGAAACACTAGAGGCTAATCGGACGTTTTGCCCTCTTCTTCCGATAGCTAAACTTAATTGATCGTCAGGCACTATTACTTCAACTCTAGTATTTTCTTCGTCTAAAACAACTTTAGTAACTTCTGCTGGCGAAAGAGTGTTTACTATAAATGATGCGGGGTCTTCTGACCAAGGGATAATATCTATTTTTTCTCCTTGAAGTTCGTTTACTATAGCCTGAACTCTGCTACCCCTCATACCTACACACGCCCCAACAGGATCAATAGTTTTGTCATTAGAAAAAACTGCTATTTTTGCTCTGCTACCCGGATCTCTGGCTACCGAATTTATTTTTATTATACCGTCATATATTTCTGGAACTTCTTGTGTGAAAAGTGATGCCATAAATTCATTGCAAGTTCTAGAAAGGAATATTTGAGGGCCATTTAAGTCGTGCCTTACTTCTGTAATATAAGCCCTTGTTCGATCTCCAGGACGAAAGGATTCTCTTGAAATTGTATCATCTTTTCTCATGTAAGCTTCGGCCTTACCTAAATCTAAAAAAACATTGCCGTATTCAACTCTTTTCACTACTCCATTAATTATTTGTCCTTTTTTTTCTTTATATTCGTGAAACTGTCTTTCTTTATCCGCTTCTTTAACTCTTTGCACAATTACTTGTTTAGCTGTCTGGGCAGCTACTCTGCCAAAGTCTATAGGTGGTAATGGGTCATAAATAAAGCTACCTATTTTTGCTTCTTTATCGTAATGCAATCCTTCGTCGAGAGAAATTTGCAAAAATGAGTTCTCTATTTCTTCTACGACCTCCATTACTCTGCTTATCTTGATGGCTCCAGATTTTCTATCTATTACCGCCTTGATTTCTAATTCCTGTCCATATTTTTTCTTTGCGGCACTTTGTATAGCTTGTTCCATGGCCTCTATTACAATATCTTGTTCAATTGATTTGTCTCTTGCAACTGCCTCTGCAATTTGAAGTAACTCTGGTCTTACTATCGATAAGCTATCTGTTTCGCTCATAAATACCTCTCAATAAATACCTTTCTGAATTATAAAGGAAAACAAAATTTCCTTATAGTAAAAATTTATAACTATATTTCAGTTAAAAATTTTTTAAATGCAATGAAATAAACAACTTAATTTAAATTATTTTAGGCTTTTTATCCAGAAGTTTTTTTTACAACTAAATAATAAGAATTTTTTAACAATTTTTTAGCTTTTCTTTCAAAATTGGTTTGCCCTAATATTTTAGGTTTTATTAGAAAGTCAGGATTGTTAACTATCAAAAATAACTTAGATAAGGAAAATAATTTTTTGATTTCCTCAAAGTATTGCTTCACATCCGTTGCGATAAATATCAAACCATTTTTATCTAAAGCATTCCCAAACATCAATAAATTTGCTTCTGTTAAAAGTCTTCTTTTATAATGCCTTTTCTTAGGCCATGGATCTGGGTATAAAATAAATATCTTATTAAAAAGGTTTTTGTTAAGTTTATTAAAAAGAATTCTTATATCATCATCAAAAATTAAAACCTTGTCTAAGTCTTTCTTTTCCAAATTCTTAAGAAAAGAAGCTAATCCGTTTAAGTAAGGCTCGCAGCCTAAAAACACTGAATTTTCATTTTGATCTATTAAATGAATTAGGTTTTCTCCAGACCCGAAACCTATTTCCAGAAAGATTTTTTTGTTATTTTTTTTATATTTTAGTATTTTTTCATTTATGTTCTCTAAATCTATTTTTACTAAAGGCAAAATTTTTTCTAATGCTAGTTTCTTACTAAGACTGAGTCTGGGACCTCTCCTTCTTCCGTAAAAAAAATAATTTTTCAAAATTAAACTAGTTTTTTTAGCTCTGCTATTTGATCCAATTTCTCCCAAGAGAAATGTCCTTTATCATCACTTTCTCGACCAAAATGACCAAAAGTTGCAGTTTTTTCATAGATAGGATTAGCTAAATTTAGCATATTTCTAATACCTTCTGGCTTTAAATCAAATATTTCCTTTATGCCTTGAACAAGTTTGCTTTCATCAATTCTAGATGTTCCATGAGTGTTTAAATAAATAGATATAGGGTCAGCTATGCCTATAATGTAGGCTAATTGAATAGTGCATTTTTCTGCCAGTCCGGCACCAACAATATTTTTAGCTATGTACCTAGCAGCATATGCACCAGACCTATCTACTTTTGAAGGGTCTTTCCCAGAAAAAGCTCCTCCTCCATGAGGACATACTCCCCCATATGTATCTACTACAATTTTTCTTCCAGTAAGCCCGGCATCTCCATGAGGGCCACCTATTTCAAATTTTCCTGTAGGATTAATGAATATATTTTCTTGAGAGCATTCCCAACCATTTGGAAGTGTTTCACTAATAATGGGTAAAACTAACTCTTTAATTTGTTCTGGTTTTAGTGCAGGAATATGTTGTACGGATAAAACAACTGACTTTACTCCAATTGGCTTTCCATCTTCATAAAGTATTGAAAATTGTGATTTTGCATCTGGCCCTAAGCCATTAATCTCTTTGGCGATTCTTTTCTTACTGAGGTTGTATAGCAGATCATGACTTAATTTTATTGGCATTGGCATGTATGTACTAGTCTCTGTTGTAGCATAGCCAAACATTATTCCTTGATCCCCGGCTCCTTCAAAATTTTTTATTCCTGAGTCAACGCCTCTACTTATATCAACCGATTGTGCATGTAAATTTATACTAATATCTGCTTTTTCCCAATGAAATGTGTCTTGTTCATATCCTATAGACCTTATAACTCTACGAGCTAGATCTTCAATCGCTTTTTTATTTACAGCTGAACACTTTCCATCTCCTCTTACTTCACCAGCTATGAAAACTTTATTTGTAGTAACCATTGTCTCACAAGCTACCCTTGCTAAACTGGGATAGTCAGAATTAGAGAGATAATAATCAACAACAGCATCAGAAATTTGATCACAAACTTTGTCAGGGTGACCTTCAGAGACACTTTCACTAGTAAAAATAAAACTTTTTTTATTCATTTTTTTCTTAAAAAAACCTTATCTGAAAAAAAACCGTAAATTAATAGTGTCAAGATTGCTACAAAAAATATTGAATCTTTGAAATTACTATAAATAGTATTAATTTCTTTTATTTGCAATTTTTTATCTATAACCCCAGTTTCATTTAAATTTAATTTAGATGATACTTTACCTTTTGCATCGATGATAGCAGAAATTCCTGTATTTGCTACCCTAATAAGAGGGACACCTTCTTTAACCGCTCTAATTCTTGAATGTGCAAAATGTTGGTAAGGACCGATTGATTCTCTATACCAAGCATCATTAGTAATGTTAATAGCTATATCAAATTTTTTTTCTTTCTTATAAAGGTCTGGAAATATTACCTCATAACATATCAATGGTAATATTCTTATTTTTTCATTTATTTGAATAACTTTCATTTCTCTGCCACTACTAAAATCTTGATAGCCCGCAGTGATTTTTATAAGAGAAAATATTTTATTAAAAGGTATGAACTCTCCAAATGGAACTAATTTTACTTTGTCATGAAAACTATTATAGTTTTTTTCTTTTTGAAATATAAACATTGAATTGAAAATATTTATTTTATTTTTATTTTGTTCTTTTCTTAAGGCGCCAACTATTACTATTTCATTATTTTTTAATATTTCGTTTAGATATTTATTTTTATTTTTATCTTTATCTAAATAAAAAGGAATTGCAGTTTCTGGAAGAATAATGAGGCTTTTCTTTTTTTTTCCTGGAAGGGCAATAAGATTTAAAATTTTTTTATGATTAAATTCTAACTTGCTTTTATCCCATTTTTCTTCTTGTTTAATGTTGGGTTGCACTAAACGGATGTTTATACTTTTATTTTTATCTATTAACGCTGGAGGAGAAATAACCTTTAGAAGTAAAACGCAAGAAAAGGGAAGAGAAAAAATGAAAATTTTCTTTACCCCTTCTCTTAAACAAAGAAAAGCTATTATCAAAGAGTAAGTAATTAAGCAATATCCCCAAGTTCCAAGAACAGAAAAAGGATACAGAAAAATTTCGTTAAAAGCCCAAATAGCTGAAATTGGCATCCATGGAAATCCCCACAGCATATTCCCTTTAATCCATTCCGCAACGGATAACATAAATAAAATTTTTATCAAACTCTTATAAGAGAAATCGTTTTTACAAAATTTATTAATAAAGAAACATGCTATTGAGAAAATTATAGCTAGAACTAAACTTAAAAAAAAAACTGCTGCTAGCCCTAGAAAAATTCCTCCATAATTTCCAGTTTCAAAGGATATGGCAATCCAATATAAACTTGTAAAATTATGACTGGAAGAAAATATAAAACCAAGAAAAATTGCTTTTTTGGGATCTTTGCCACTATGTATAATTTTTAATAAAAGAAAATATGATAAGATAGTTATAAAAAAAAAGTGAAACGGAGCGAAACCAAAGCTAGCTAAAAAACCCAAAAGCAAACAATAAAATAATTGAAAATAATAAGGTTTATTTGTCAAATATTTCCTTACCTCTAGAAATTAGTACTTTCTTTATACGCCTTTGATCAGCATCAGTTATTTTAAAGTTAATACCCATATTAGGTTCCGAAATCACATCATTAACATTAGGGATTTTTCCACATATTGAAAATATTAGACCTCCAACCGTATCAATTTCTTTATAATCTTCAATATTTGATACATTTACTCCTATTGCCCTTTCAAAATCTGATAGAGATGCTCTTGCATTTACAATAAAAGATCCGTTATCTAATGAAGTAATATTTGGCTCTCCCTTCTCGTCGTGCTCATCTTCAATTTCTCCAACAATTTCCTCAACTAAATCTTCAATAGTAATTAAACCATCAGTTCCTCCTTGTTCATCTACGATAATTGCTAAATGTGTACGTGTAGCTCGCATTTGTCCCAATAAATCGCTTACTAACATTGCAGGAGAAGAAAAAAGAACATTTCTTTTAATTTTATTAATTGAAAACTCTGATTGTTTGTTCCAAAAAGGAAGTAAGTCTTTTACATGCACCATTCCAATTACGTTATCTAATTGATTTTTATAAACCGGTAATCTACTGTGCGCAGCCTTTTTGAAAAGTTTTAACGTCTCTTCAAAATCATTAGTCTTTGGAAGGGCTATTATATCTGCCCTAGGAACCATTATATCTCCTACCTGAATATTTCCTAACTTAAGAAGATTTCCTAACATATTTGTTTGATCACTGGAAAGTTCAGATTTTTCTTTAAGATCATCTACCAAATCTGAAGTATTCCTTCTGAGTTTTACTTTGTTAATAAGTTTTTTAAAAAATTTAAATATTTTGGTCTCTTTTAATATATGAAATAAGGGTTATTAATATTAAGTAAATTTAAAATTCTTATTTCTTCTGACTCCATAAATCTAGCCTGATATTTTAAATTGTGGGTATATCCCTTTAGATGCAGGATACCATGTACCAACAGGTGGGCTAAATGCGCAGAAAATGGTTTATGATATGTAATAGATTGTCTCCTAATTGTATCATAAGAAAGTACAATGTCTCCCAAATTTTGCATATGATCTTTTGTTGCTTTATCTTTATGATAACTAGGAAAACTCAACACATTGGTGGACTTATTAATTCCACGCCACCTTAAATTTAGTCTTTTCATCATTTTGTCGTCTGAGAGTTTTATACACAAATAACTTTTTTTCAAGTGGCAAACTTTTATAACTTTTCTTATTACATTTAATTTTCTAAAACCCCATTTAGCTTCTTGGAGATGAACTGTAATATAGGGGTTTAAAGACAAGCATTTCATTGAGTTTTTTCCCTTCCTTTCTTATTATAACTTTTTACTATTTCGGACACTAAGGGATGTCTTACAACATCCTTTTCTGAAAAATTTATCTGAGATATATCTTCTATTTTTTTTGTAATATTTAAAGCTTCTATCAATCCAGACTTAGCTGGCATTGGTAAATCAATTTGAGATAAGTCTCCAGTGATTACCATTTTAGAGCCATTTCCAAGTCTGGTAAGAAACATTTTCATTTGAATAGATGAAGTATTTTGAGCTTCATCTAGAATTACATAAGAAGATGACAGTGTTCTTCCTCTCATAAAAGCAAGTGGTGCGATTTCAATTTTTTCACGTTGAATAAGTTTTTCTATCTTGTCTTTATACATACAGTCCCCCATGGCGTCATAAAGAGGTCTTAAGTAAGGATCGATCTTTTCTTTTAAGTCTCCAGGTAAAAAACCTAGCTGCTCTCCTGCCTCTACCGCAGGCCTAGATAAAATTATTCTTTCAATTTCTCCTGTATTCAATTTTTCAACGGCTTCTGCCACTGCCAGATAAGTTTTGCCAGTACCTGCAGGGCCTATTCCGAAAGTAAGAGTGCTAGTTTTAAGTGCTCTAATGTAGCTAGCTTGCATTAAAGATCTTGCCATAATTTTTTTCTTTGGGGTTTTTATTATAGAGTCATTAGGTTTAAAAGAGTCAATATCTTTGGATAGTCTTACAGCTGCCTGAATTTCATCATCATCAATTATTTTTCTATCTCTAATAATTTCTATTAAATTAAATAGGATAGCCTTTGCCCTTGAAGCCTCCTCTCCCTCAATATATAATATATTTCCTCGTGCATTAATTCTTAGATTTAAAATTTTTTCTAAATATTTAATGTTTTTATCTCTTTCACCGAATAAAGGTATAGCAATTGAGTTATCATCAACATCAAATACGATTTGATTATTTTTATAATTTATGATGTGACTTCTCCTAAAAGGCTGCTCTGACTAGCATTTAATATTTTCAGATTATATTCTGATTTGATTTCTCCTGCGATATTGAAATTCACAGATTGCATCCATTTTGTAGTACCTCTGTATTGATCATTTTTTTTTCCTTTTCCTTTGACAATTACTTCAACATTTTTATTTATAAATTTTTTATTAAAAGTTTTTTGTTGCAAACCTAATATTTGCTGCAATTCCTGCAGTCTATCAGACGCCTCTTGGTCTGATACCAAATCATTCATTCTCACTGCTTTAGTTCCAGTTCTTTTACTATATTTAAATGAATATGCCTGCGCAAAACCTACTTCTTTTACTAAATTAATAGTCTGTCTGAAGTCACTTTTAGTCTCTCCTGGAAAACCTACGATAAAATCTGATGACAATGCAATATCAGGCCTTCTTTTTCTGAGGAGTTCTATAATTTCTATATATTCTTTGGCCGTATATTTTCTATTCATATTCTTTAGAATTTTGTCGGAACCTGATTGTACCGGTAAATGCAAGTAGGGATTAAGTTTGCTGCTTTTACCATGTAGCTCTATAAGGCTATTAGTCATATCTCTTGGATGTGAAGTAGTATAGCTTATTCTTTTGATATTTTTAAATTTTTCAATTTCTTCTATTAAATCACATAAATTTGACTCCTGCTTGAGTGCATTTATTCCATGGTAAGCATTAACATTTTGACCTAGTAAAATTACTTCAACACAACCTTTTTCCCCTAAAACATAAATTTCTTTTTTAATGTCTTCCACGCTTCTTGAAAACTCAGAACCTCTCGTGAATGGTACGACACAAAAACTACAAAATTTATCACAACCTTCTTGAATAGTAACAAAAGAAGATAGTTTCGCTCTTACTCTATTATTACCTAAATATAAAAATTTTTTATTATTTTCAAAATCAAGCTTTAAATGTTTTGTATTACCTTTCTCTTTTATAATCTCTGGTATTTCATGATACATTTGTGGTCCAACTACTGCATCTACGATAGGTTGTCTTTTTATTACAGCTTTTCCCTCGGCCTGCGCAACACAACCAGTTATAATTAATTTTAAACTCTTTTTTTTATTTTTAAGATCTGCTATTTTTCCTATTTCTGAATACATTTTCTCTGCTGCTTTTTCTCTTATATGACATGTATTAAATACTATGACGTCGGCTTTTTCCAAATTATTTACTTTTGAATGTGTTTTTTCTACACTCTCCAATATTCTATCACTGTCATAGCTATTCATTTGGCAGCCAAAAGTTTTGATAAATATATTATTTTTAGCTTTTTTATTCTTTGAACTCAAAATAGAAACCTTTTTTTACTCTCTCTTGGGATAACGCAGCTATTGCCTTGCGATTAAGGCCTGTAATATCTTGCTCGGGCATAAAATTCACTGAGGCATTTATAGAACTAAAACTTAGAAGATTTTTTAAATGTTTAACCATGTTCATATTACCATACCATGCAATAGAAGGCATTAACCTTCTGTCTATAGGCATGCTATTGATATGTGTATAACAAAGCGAAAAGTTTTGCAATCTTAATATGTCACTAGTTTCAAAGATTCTAAAAAGACTGCTTTTAAACTTTAAAATGGATTTTCCCGTTCCTGTTGTGCCCTCTGGGAATAAAACAATAGCAAAATTCTCATTTACCTTATTATGAATTTTTTTGATACTATCTAGAGTTCTTGCATTTTTTCTCTCTATAAATATACTATTTTGCATTCTTGCCAAAAATCCAAAAAAAAACCAGTTTTTTATGTCATGTTTTGCTATGAAACAGATCGGATAAAGTGAACCTAAAATCAATATATCCAAATAAGAAATATGATTTCCGACCAGAATTAAAGGTTTTTTTTTACTTATGCTTCCTCTTACTCTTATTTTAACACCTAAAATAATCAAAATTAATTTATGAAAAATCATTGGCAATTTATATTTCATACTAGACCCGCTAAAGACAAATACAATTTGTATTGGAAGGATAGCAGCAATAGAAAAAATAATGGATGTGAGTTTTATTAAAATAAGCAAAATTCTGAGTTTTGATTCAATACCTGTTATTTTCTGTCATAGTGATCCATATAACGGCTTGCAACCTTTTTTGTTGGTAATACAATACAGACATCTACAGTATTAAAGTCATGGTCAATAACAGCTCCTTCACCAATAAAAGCTCCTAGCCGAATGTAACCTTTTATAAGAGGCGGAATATCACCTAAAAATTTTTTGAAAGTATATTGGTTGTCTAGACTATGGTTCATATTAATGAAGCGTTCGTCTATGGCAACTGGTCTAATACTCTCTGGTGCTAAATAATTGTTGTGCAAATAAGAAAAGGTGTCCTTATAAACACTAGTATCTGTTCCAGGGAAAGATGCACATCCAAACATAATGTTAATTTCAAAAATATTTACATACTGTGCAATAAATTTCCAAAGCATCTGCATAATTTTTCCGTTCCTGTATTTTTCATCTACACAACTTCTACCTAATTCTAAAATTTTATGTTTGCTTTTCAAAAGTTTTTCAATATTGAATTCATTAGCTGTATAAAAAAATTTTTTTTTTGTCTTATAGTTTCCCCTATTTAATCTATAGGTTCCTACGACCTTATCTTGAAAGGTTCCCAATATGCTATTATCAATAACTAGAATATGATCAAAATAAAAATCATACATGTCTATATCTCTTTTAAGACGCTTTTGGTTTTCAGTCGGCCTAGCAGACATTTCCTCATAAAAAACTTTATATCTTAACTTCTGAGCAGCATCTATTTCAACATTGTTTTCTGCAAGCCTTACTTCAAGCTCTCCAGCTTTGATATTAAGGTTGGTAGAGTTATAATTTTCTGCAATTGCCATATTTAATACTATTTTAATACTATTTTGATTTTTTCTTGCCGAATAATTCCATCTTGTGATCAATTAGTTTGTAGCCTAACTTTTCTGCTACCCTTTTTTTCAACTTTTCTAGGTCTTCATCAAAGAATTCAATAATTTCACCTGTATCTAAATCAATTAAATGATCATGTTTGTTATGCTCCTCAGATAATTCCTCGTATCTGGCTCTATTTCCACCAAGGTCAATTCTACTAAGCACATTGTTTTCCTCAAATAATTTGATAGTCCTATATACGGTAGCTAAACTAATACGGTTGTCAATTTTATTTGCGCGCATAAATACCTTGTTAGCATCAGGGTGATCTGTTGCCTCAGAAATCACTTTTGCAATAACACTCCTTTGATGAGTTATTTTTACTCCTTTTTGAGCGCATAGCTCTTCGATTCTTGATATAGTTAGCTTTTTTACCACATCTAAAATAATTAATATATATAATATTATATACTATATAATGTAAAAAAAAAAATAAAGGAAAAATGTTTTTAGATATTACAAAAGATAAATGTCCCATAACGTTTGTTAAAACTAAATTAGCTTTGGAAAACCTTAAAAAAGAAGAAAAGTTAACATTAGAAATTGCTGGTGGAGAAGCATTGGATAACTTACCTAATAGTCTAAAAGAGTTAGGTTTTAAAATAATTAGCACAGTGCCTATCGGAAATAATAAATATAGGTTATTAATTGCTAAGTCTTTTTAATAAAATAAATTGCATTAGAAAAGCATCTTTAGTTTCTCCTTTAATGTTATAATAATTTTTTCTCTTTCCTATTTTTTTAAATCCAAGCTTTTTGTATAAATTAATTGCCGGAAAATTTTCAACTGAAACTTCTAAAAATATTTTTTCCTTTTTTAATATCCGTCCTTTACGAATAAGCTGCTTTAACAAATGAGCACCTACTCCCTTTCTTCTACTGTTTCTTTGAACTTTGAACTCTATTATTTCGATGTCAATATCTATTATTCTTGCTAAAAGATACCCGACTTTATTACATTTAGAGAAAAAAAATAAATTGGTGCTTTTTAGAAAGCATTGTCTAAAACTTTTTTCGTCCATTTTATTTTTATTTAAATTTATAAAAACATAAGTCTTATAAAGATCTGCTATAGTTACTTCGTTATTGACGTTTTTTCCTAGCATAATGTTCTTTGATATAAAAAGGCCAAGTATCAGTTTTTTGTTTTTTATTTCTTAAATTTACCATTTTAGCTATAGAATACTTATCGGGCAAGCAAGCAAAATAATTTTTTAATTTATGATCTTTGTCGAAATTGCCTATCAATTTACTTTTACTTTTTTTAATAAAATATTCAAAATCATTAATGAAAAACATTTTTTCATTAGAATTATTTTTGCTGAACTCTTGATAATAATAATTTGTTTTATCAGCATTAACTAAAACTCCTACCTTTTCATCTTTATCAATTTTTTTTTCCATTATTGCTTTAGTGAATATGGCCTCAAAATTTGAATAACCTATTAGTTTTTTTTCAGCGGCAATTGATATAGCTTTTGCAGCAGATAGTCCAACTCTTATTCCTGTAAAAGAACCCGGGCCTAATGACACGAATATAAAGTTTAGCTCTCTAAGCTCTGTATGAGCTCTTTTAAGAAGTTCATCTATTTTAAAAGTTATTACAGTTTCCATAGTATCAAATTTAATAGTAGAAGAAGAGATTAGTCTTCCGCTTATTCCAACCACTAAAAAGATTCTGTTTAGAGATGTTTCTATAGACAAAAATGAGTTATTTTTCATAGCTTTAATTAATTAAATATTCTATTTTAAATTCATGGAATTGATAGAAATAAATGAAACCGAATATAATTTAACATTAGATCTAAGATATGCTACTACTAAAAATATAACAGGTAAAAAAATTTTTCTTGAAAATAAATGTTACCTGCGAGTCGAAGCAGCGGAAAAACTTTTAAAAGCTAGCAAAATCTCAAACAAAATAGGTCTTAAAATTAAAATTTTTGATGCTTACAGACCCCAATATGTTCAAGAAGCTCTATGGAAATACGATCCTAATCCAATATTTCTAACTCATCCATTAAAAGGCTCTCCACATACAAGAGGAGTCGCAGTGGATTTAACTTTAACAGACTTAAATAATGACGAACTTAATATGGGAACTGACTTTGATGATTTTTCACAAAAAGCTTATCATGAATCAGATTTATTAAATAAAGAAGAAAGAACTAATAGACACATTTTACTTTCAATTATGACTCTAGCTGGTTTTGACTTTTATGAGAAAGAGTGGTGGCACTATCAGTTATTTAATAGTAGAGAATTTTCAATTATAAAAGAGGCTAGTCTCTGATTTGCTCTCCAATATCCTGTACTTCTTTAACTTCAGGAATATAATGCTTTAGCATGTTTTCAATGCCCATTTTAAGAGTAGCAGTAGAGGAAGGACAACCAGAACAACTTCCCTTAAGTTCTAAGTTAACTATACCTTTACTGTAACTGTGAAAACTTATATCTCCTCCGTGCCCTTCAACAACTGGTTTAACTCTAGACTCTAAAAGCTCAATTATTCTTTCTTCTATAGGACTTGATATTTTCTTTTCACTACTTTGTTCTTTTAATATAATAGGCTTATTACTACCCAAATAAACTCCAATTTTCGAAGTAAGTATAGTTTTTAAAACATCCCAAGAGTGACTTTTATCCTTTGTCACAGAGACAAAATTTTTAGTAATAAATAACTCTTTAACACCTTTTATTTTAAATATTTCCGCAGCAAAAGGACTCTCATTATTAAACTTAGCCTGTGTTAGTAGAATACTGTTAGAAATTTCAAACTCCTTTTCAGGAATAAATTTCAAAGTATCTGGATTAGGTGTTTCTTCAACTCTAATAAACATATTTATATATTAGCAGGAACTATAGTAATTGGCAAAGTTAATTTCTTTCTGGCACTTCCTGTCAAAGAAGTTATTATTCTATTGGAATTACTGTCATCTAAAGCTAATCCTAAAATTAAATTTTTTATTTTATACTTTTTGCTATTTGCAATTTCAATTAAAACGTCTAACTTATTTCCCTTTTTAATAAGAGTTTTAGTTTTTATACTATATTCTTTTTTTATTAAAGACTTATATTTTTTTAATATTTCTTTAGCCATATCATTCTGTTCCACTTCCATAATACTCTCAACACCTTTCCAATGTCTAAAGTTTTCATCTTCAATTACGTATAACATTATAAGTCCTAGTTTACCAATCATTGCTGCTTGACAAGAATATTTTAATGCAGACACAAATTCTTTGGACTCGTCTACACAAACTAAAACATTCTCTATACTTTCAATTTTCGTATTACGCATTTATTCTCCGAATAATTTCATTTGCCAAAAAACCAAAAGTTAAGGCAAATAAAACAGAAATAATCCCATAAGATAATGAGTGATTAGAAGAAAAATTATAAATTTTTTCTCCAATTCCTGACTTAGATACATTTATAAATGATCTTTTAGCGCCAATAACGTTACCAGATTTTAATAATAAAGTATCTACTATATATTCACCTTCAATTATGTCTGACGAAAAAGTAAATTCTGCTTTGAATAAGCCATTTTTAGAAATATATACTTTACCTACTTCTGATCTATACCTTCCTAGTTTTCCCATTGTTTCAACGATTCCTCTTTTCCAAACCTCTCTTTCGGAGTCTTCTTGCTCTTCTCCACCCTCAAAACGAATATTTTTTAGGCCTATTTGGTTAACATAGAAAGCTTCATTGGCATCGAGATTTTTAAGTTTCTTACTCGCAGCAACATAGTAATAGGTAGGGACGTCATTAAAAGTTTTACTGTTACTATTTATCCATACTCCCATAAATTTTTCTTTTTTTCGAGCTTTTAGTCTTTTTCTTGGCCCAGTTACTGCGACTACGACGTCTCCAGGATCCTCTATGACTCCAAAAAAAAGCAGTTTAGCTCCAGTAAAACCTACATCAATGTTGATCTGGTTATCAAAGAACTCAGCCATTATTCTTTCCTTCCCAGAAATGTTGAAAATAATAGAATAAAAAATTGACATAATAAACATTAATTTTTTCATTTCGTAAATTCCATAAAATACATTAAGTTTGGATTTAGTATAAAATTTAGAAAAAGAAAAATGCATAGAGTCAATATTATTATACCTAATAACATGCGAATAATTTCTCCTGATATTTTTTGTACTATTACAGCTCCCATTTGCACTCCAATAACTCCTCCTATTAATAAAAACCCTGATAAGACTACGTCAACTGTTTGATTTACATAGGCGTGCATTATTGTAGAAGTAATAGATACGAATAATATTTGCATCAGAGACGTACCTATAACAACTTGTGTAGACATTCCAAGCAAATATATCATAGCCGGAACAAGTATAAATCCTCCCCCTACACCCATAACTGAAGCAAATATACCTACAGCAAAACTTATCAAAATGGGAGGAATAATACTTATATATAATTTTGACCTTCTGAATTTAATTCTAAGCGGTAAACCATGAAACCAACCATGATCATGAAGTTTTGAAATGCTCCCTGAAGCTTTTTTTCTCTTAGTCCTTAAACTTTCAAATAACATATACAGGCCAATAATTGCCAGAAAGAAAGTATAAATAATAGAAATTACTTCTTCTATTCTTCCCATTTGATATAGGTATTTAAATAAGTAAACGCCTAATATAGAGCCCAGTATGCCGCCCACCAAGAGGACTAGTCCCATAATTACATCAACATTTTTTCTTCTAAAATAAGTTAAAAAACCTGTCAAGGAAGAACCTGCTATGTGATTGGCTTCACTTCCTACCGCTACTGCTGCTGGTATACCTCCAATAATCAAAATTGGTGTTGTCAAAAACCCCCCCCCTACACCAAACATACCTGAAAGTATTCCGGCTATAAAACCTATGCTAAGCAAATATATTACATTTTGCGAAATTTCAGCTATCGGTAAATATATATCCAAGTTATTCTTCCCATATTTAAAAAAGGCCTATAATTTTTCTTATATCTAATAAAGTTTTAGAAGAAGTTCTAAAAGCTTTTTCCGATCCATTTTGTAACACTCTCTCAAGATAACTAATATCATCTAACAATTTTTTTATCTCATTACCTATAGGGCATATTTTTTCAATTATTATCTCTGAGAGATCTTGTTTAAATTCGCTAAAATTTTTTCCTGCATACTCGCTTAAAACTATTGATAGTTTTTTATCTGCTATTGCACTGTAAATTTGCATTAGATTAGTTGCTTCTGGTCTTTCTATTCTTTGATCTTGAAAGAAAAAACCATTCTGGTCAATCGCTTCTTCTCCCATCAAAGGTTGGTTGTCTGTTTTGGCCTTTCTAATTTTTTTTGCAATTAAATCCTTGCTGTCTAACAAATTTATTCTAGAAAAATCAGAAATATCTGACTTAGACATTTTATTTCTCCCATCTCTTAAACTCATTATTCTGGTAGCTTGTCCTGATATTAGTGGTTTAATTTCGGGAAAAAATTTAGTTTTGTAATCATGATTAAATTTTTGAGCTAAATCTCTAGCTAATTCTAAATGTTGTTTTTGGTCTTCGCCGACGGGGACTAAGTTTGACTTATATGCTAGAATATCGGCTGCCATTAATACTGGGTAAGTTAATAATCCTACTGAAACATTTTCTTTATTTTTTCCAGCTTTTTCCTTGAACTGTGTCATCCTATTTAACCAACCTATTCTGCAAACACAATTTAGTATCCACGAAAGTTCAGAATGTGAAGACACTTTAGATTGATTGAAAATTATGCTTTTCTCTGGATTTATTCCTGCCGCTATAAAAGTAGCTGCTGTATTTAGTATATCTTTTTTTAATTCTTCGGGTGGTTGCCAAACTGTAATAGCATGAAGATCTACAACGCAATAATAAGATTTAGCAGTGCTATTATTATTTTGTAAGTTTACAAAGTTTTTTATTGCACCCAAATAGTTTCCTAGGTGGATGCTGCCAGTTGGTTGAACTCCTGAAAATATTGTATCCAATTTAATTTTTCCTTAGAAGTACTTTAATATTTTTTAGTTTAAAATCATTTATACCCAATACTCCCGTAATGGTAATTAAAAACAGAAATGAAAAAATAGCAATAAAAATTAATAAAGTTAGAAAAATAATTTTTAAAAATAAGTTATATAGAGGAATCAAATCATAAAATATAACGATATAATAACTCAAACTAATAATTAAATAAGCAATAGCACTAGATGCTATAATTTTTATAGTATTTTTAAAAACATTTATATTTATTTTCCATATATCTCTGAAATGCAGAATACTATATAATAAAAATACATTCCCCCAACTTGCTAAACTTAAAGATAAAGCAATACCAAGATGGCCGTAACTCTTAACTAGCAATAAAACTAAAATGCAGTTTAGTAGCATTGAAAAAAATGAAATATAAAAAGGGATTGAAGTAATTTTTTTTGAAAAATAGATGGTTG
>MDTD01143124.1_pt1 | contig 18796 bp, 19 predicted proteins | sample 811221 | NCBI WGS metagenome assembly MDTD01 (sample SAMN05326646, study PRJNA326480) | marine metagenome | isolation source: seawater | place: Pacific Ocean: South West | collected 2011 | reverse complement strand
TAGAGTTGTGCTCGCACAAATTATAAAAAAACCTAAAATAACATTTCTTGCACTTTTTTTGTCGATTTGTTGATTATAAATTGAATTAAAAACATCAGTAAAAAGGTTCCCAAAAAAAGATGAGATCGTTAAGCCTAGCTTGGGTAATATATTTAAAAAATTAATACCTGCAATCCCAATTCCTTTCCATAAACTAATAACCCCTCTATTAACTTTTCTTGAAGTGTCATATTTGTAGTTTTCTACTTTTCTAAAAAACCTATTTTTCTCTTTGATTTTCTCCTCTTTATAATTAGCAATATTCAATTTTATTTTTGATATAGGTTTAGAAAAATTCTCTTTTAAAAAGCTTGTGTTAAACTCTTTAGGAATAGTGATCTTGTTTTTCTTTAAAATAAGTTCTATTTGTCCTGTAGTTAAATTTTTCCTTCTTTTGACATAGTCTTGGATTTCTCTAACGTTATAAATATACGCTAGTTCAATTAATTTATCTCTATAACTTAATCTTTTTTTCATATGCTAATCTAAACAGCTTCCACTGATTGAACTTCTTTTACATAATGTTTTAGTAAGTTTTGGACGCCTTGCTTCAAAGTCATTAATGAACTTGGGCAACCTGAGCAACTTCCTTGTAATTCTACTTTTACTACACCATTTTGAAAAGATTTAAATTTTATATCTCCTCCATCCCGCGCTACAGCTGGTCTGATTTTGCTGTCAAGCACTTCTAATATTCTTTGAATGGTTTCATCTTGATCTTTTTTGGGAATTTTTGCACTAACTTTTTCTCTTAATATTGGTACAGAATTATTCTCGAAATAATGATTTAAATGGGAAATTATCATCGGTTTGAGGTCATCCCAAGAAGCGTCATCTGCTTTTTTTACCGATAAAAAATTTTTTGACATTAAAATTAGCTCAACTCCATTAAAATTTAATAAATCCTTAATAAATTCGTTTGATAGATTATTTTCTTTATTTTTTTGAAATTCCTCTGTTCCAATTTCTGAAATTACTTTTTCAGATAAAAACTTAAGTGAATTCGGATTGGGCGTGGATTCAATTTGTATCATTAAAAATTTATATTATATCAAACCAACTTTTTCACGTATATTTTTTAGGTTTTCCTCAGCAATTATATTGGCTTTTTGAGCTCCTTTTTGCAAAACCTGCTTTAAGTGCGACCTATCTGCTAACAATCTCTTTATTTCTTTACCAACTGGTATAATTTCACTGATTAAAAGTTCTGATAATTTTGATTTTAGAAAAGAGTATTCTTTTCCAGACATTTCATTTAAAACTTTGCTTATACTCTTTTTCGATAACTCTGAATAAATACTAATTAAATTAAATGCTTCATGTTTTTTTTCTAAACTTTTTAAACTTTCTGGTATTGGTTCTGAATCAGACTTTGCTTTTTTAATCTTTTTATCAATTTCTTCAGCGCTATCTTTCAAATTAATTCTAGAGTAGTCTGACTCCTCAGATTTACTCATTTTTTTAGTTCCATCACGTAAACTCATAACTCTTGAAACATTTTTTGGAATTAAAGGTTCTGGTAATGGAAAAAAATCTTTACAATTAAAGTCATTGTTAAATTTTTGAGCAATGTCCCTTGAAAGCTCAAGATGTTGTTTCTGATCTGCTCCAACCGGTACATGGGACGCCTTATACAAAAGTATATCTGCGGCCATTAAATTTGGATAAATATAAAGTCCAACACTCGCTTTTTCCTTGTCTGAACCTGCCTTATCCTTGAATTGAGTCATTCTATTAAGCCATCCAATTCTGGAAACACAATTTAAAATCCAGGCTAATTCAGCGTGACCTGAAACTGCTGATTGGTTAAATATAATACTTTTACTTGGATTAATTCCAGTTGCTAAAAAAGTTGCAACTGTCTCTAAAACATTATTTTCTAATTCGCTTGGTTTTTGAAATGTAGTAATTGCGTGTAAATCTACTACACAGTATATACATTTCATCTCTTTTTGTAGAGAAACAAAATTTTTTAGAGCACCTAAGTAATTTCCTAGATGTAAATTTCCAGTTGGTTGAACTCCTGAAAATACTATTTTTTTTTCATTCATTTATTTTGTTTTATAATTTTTTATTTTTAATAAACCTAACAAATAACAAGATATCAGATAAAAAACACCGGCGAAACCTACAATAATAATTAAATAAATTGACTTAAAAATATAATTGTATTCAAGATAACTGGCGAATTTTCCCAATAATATTGTAAGAACAAAAGACATTACAACAGAAGCAATGACTATCTTAATTGCGCTTGTAAATAATTTATTTTGTAAAAGTAAAAATCCATATTTGTTTAGTAAATATAAATAAATTATAACACCAACCCAAGTAGAAATTGAGGTAGCAATGGGGACGATTATAAAACCAATAGTTTTAAAAAAACTTAAACTAATAATTATATTTAAAAAGACTACAAATGCAGAAATATAAAATGGAATTTTTGTATTATCTCTAGCAAAAAAGAAATTTGCTAACACTTTTACTAAAGCAAATGCTACAACGCCATAACCAAAAAACATTAGTGCCTGGGAGGTTACTTGAACATCATTTGATGTAAATGATCCATAACCGAATAACCCATTAATAATTTCTTTTGAGGCTAATATTAGCCCCAAACTTGCTGGGATTGATAATAATAATGAAAGCTCTAAAGCCTTGTTCTGAATATCAAGTATCCTCGAATAATTTTTCTTTTTAAAAGCTTTTGCTAAAACTGGTAAAGAAACTGTACCCACAGCGATTCCTGCTACTGCTAAATTAATTTGATAGACTCTATCTGCATAATATAAATAAGAGACTGCTCCTGGTTGAAAAGATGCAATTATTGTTCCAACAAGAATATTTATTTGGGTAACACCTGAGGAAAAAATACTTGGTAGTAATTTTTTAAAAAAAAATTTTATTTTACTCGTTATCTTAAATTTTAATTTAAGTTTTGGTTTATAAAATTTGGATGTTACATAAATTAAAAAAAATAATTGTAAAACTCCTGCTAATGTCACTCCATAAGATAATTTTTCTGCAATATTAAGTTCAAAATAATATGCAATTAAAATACTTAATATTAAAACAACGTTTAAAAAAATTGGTGCAGCAGAAGCAGCAGCAAACTTGTTGTTAGAGTTTAATATACCAGCAAAGAAGGAAGAAAGACTTACAAACAATAAAAAAGGGAAAGTGATTCGAGTAAATTCAACAGCTAGTTCAAATTTAATTTGATTTTCAATAAACCCTGGTGCAATTAAATATACTAAATAAGGAGTAAATATTTCAGCTAAGGTTACTAAAAAAATTAATACTAAAAGTAAAATACTCAAAACTTCGTCTGCAAAGTCTTTACCTTTTTTCCTACTGTCTATTTTTGATGAGGTGTAACTAGGTATAAAGGCTGCGTTAAATGTACCTTCCGCAAATAATCGTCTAAATGTGTTTGGTAATCTAAAGGCTACAAAAAAAGCATCTGCAAATATGGATGCTCCAAGAAAAATAGCTATTAGGATGTCCCTCAAATAACCTAAAATCCTGCTGATTAATGTAAAAAAACTAAATACTGAAGCTGTTGAAAGTAAGTTCATAAAAATCTAAATTAGGCCATAAATTTATAGTGAATTAAAATTCTTTATATTACATACTCATAAAAATAAATGCCAAAGAAAACAGAGATAGACCATTATTCAGATAAAGAGGCACTTGATTTTCATTTAAATGGAAAGTCAGGCAAAATTGAGATTAATTCAAGTAAACCTCTCACTACTAAAAGGGATCTTTCTCTAGCATATTCTCCTGGGGTTGCTGCTCCAGTAAAAGAAATCGCGAAAAATCCAGACCTTGCATATGATTATACTTCCAAGGGAAATTTAGTTGCGGTTATCAGCAATGGTTCAGCAATATTAGGGCTTGGTAATTTAGGAGCTTTAGCATCTAAACCTGTTATGGAGGGTAAATCAGTGCTTTTTAAAAGATTTGCAGATATTGACTCTATTGATATTGAAATAAATAATGGTGATCCAAAATCAATAATCGAAACAATAAAAAATATTGGAGGAACATTTGGAGGAATAAATCTGGAAGATATTGCTGCGCCCGAATGTTTTATCATTGAACAAAAATTAAAAGAGTCTTTGGACATTCCAATTTTTCACGACGATCAACATGGAACTGCAATAATAACAACTGCAGCATTAATTAATGCACTGGATATCTCCAAAAAAAAAATCGATAAAGTTAAAATAGTTGTTAATGGTGCAGGTGCCTCTGCTCAAGCGTGTGCAAATCTATTCAGAAGTTCTGGGGTAAAAAATGAAAATATTATTATGTGTGACAGTAAGGGAGTTATATATAAAGGGAGAAAGAATTTAGATCAATTTAAATCGGCGCATGCAATTGATACTGATTTAAGAACTCTTGACGAAGCGATGAGAGGTGCTGATGTTTTTTTAGGACTTTCCGCTAAGGATGTTGTTTCAAAGAATATGGTAAAATCAATGGCTGATAATCCGATCATTTTCGCTTGTGCTAATCCAGATCCTGAAATAAAACCAGAGCTTATTGAAGAGGTAAGGTCAGACGCAATTGTTGCTACAGGAAGATCTGACTATCCTAATCAAGTAAATAATCTTATTGGTTTCCCTTATATATTTAGAGGCGCTTTAGACGTAAGAGCTAAAGAAATTAACGAAGCTATGAAAGTAGCGGCTGCTAATGCAATAGCAATGCTTGCAAGACAAAATGTTCCTGATGAAGTTGTCTCTGCTTACGGTGGAGACAGACCAAGATACGGAAAAAATTACATTATCCCATCAACCTTTGATCCTCGATTAATTAGTGAAATACCGGCAGCAGTGGCAGAAGCAGCTATGAAAAGTGGAGTTGCTAGAAAAAATTTAGATGATTTACAAATATATAAAGATCAATTGACTAATAGATTAGATCCAACAATGTCCTTGATGCAAGGAATTAATGCAAAAGTTAGGAAAAATCCTAAGAGGGTAATATTTGCTGAGGGTGAAGATGAAAGTATGTTAAAGGCTGCAATTGAGTTTGGAAGAAATAAACTTGGCACGCCAATACTAATAGGTGCAGAGAAAAGAATTAGAGAACAATTAAAAAATATTGGATTAGATGAAAATTATCAAATACAAATTGTAAACTCAACGGATAAAGAGAAAAGAGATAAATACGTTAAACATTTATATAAAAGACTGCAAAGAGAAGGTCAGTTAGAAAGAGATGTTGATCGATTAGTTCGAAATGACCGAATTGCATGGGGAGCATCAATGATAGCATGTAAAGATGCTGACGCCATGGTGACAGGAAATATAAGACATTACGCAGCTTCGATAGAAAAATTAAAAAAAGTTACAGAACCAAGGCCAGGAGAAGAGATATTTGGAATGACAATGATAACTTTAAAAGGGAAAACTATACTAGTAGCGGACACTAATGTTCAAGATTTTCCATCACCAGAAAGATTAGTAAAAGTATCAAAATCTTGTGTAAGGGTATCGAGGTTATTTGGATTTGATCCAAAAGTAGCATTTTTATCTCACTCAACATTTGGGAAGCCAATATCAAGAAATACTAAACATGTTAGAGACGCAATTGAATTACTAAAAAAAGAAAAAGTTGACTTTGATTTTGACGGAGAAATGCAACCAGATGTTGCTCTTAACCCGATATATCAAGAGATTTATCCTTTTTCTAAAATAGTTGGAAACGCGAACATATTGATAATGCCAGCTTTACACAGCGCAGCTATTTCAACAAAATTAATGAAAGTTTTAGGAGGTGGAAAATTAATTGGACCTTTGCTGATTGGTTTAGGTTCTCCAATTGAAGTAGCTCCGTTAAGAGCTAGTACGTCAGAAATTTTAAATTTAGCTTCGATTGCAGCTTATTCTTCAGATGTGATAGATTATTCGAAATAATTAGAGCTTACTTCTACTAAGCTCGGAAGCAAGATAAATCGAAGGTATCACTTTTTCAACATCATAAATTTTATTAGCCTCGTCAATTACCTCTTTTCTTTCCTCTTTATCCATGGCTATTCCAAAAATATATATTTTTCTATTAATGGTTTCTAAGGTGTAGTTTCTTGCCTTAGTTTTTTTATTAAAAATCAAAGCAGATCTTAATTGACTTGTTATTAGAATGTCTTTGGCTGTACCTTTAAAACTTGATTGACCTTTGATTGTAATAGCATTTTTTACAGATCGCACACCTTTAGTTTCCCACGCCATTTTTGTTATCTTTATCTTTTCTTCTGGCTCATCTACTTTGCCCGAAAGGAAAATATTTCCGTCTCTTACTTCAGATTTTACTCTTAAAAAATATTTTTTTTCCGTTAAAGCTAATCTAGCACTAAGGTTTTTTTGCATAATAGTGTCATCTATTTGCATTCCAATTGTTCTAGGATCAAAAGTAATATCAACTCCAGTGCCAAACTGCCCAATAGATGTGCAAGATGCAAGAATTATAATTAACGCAATACTAGATATTTTTTTCATTTTTAATTTCTAAACAAAGTTTATAAATTTTTTTCTTGTTTACTTTTTCTGTTTCCAAGATTAATTCAACAGTATCTTTCAGGCTATATTTTTTTAAGTATTTTTTTATTTTATTTACAATTTTTTTCTCGTTAAGTGGTTGTTTTTTAGCTTTATTTTCAGAAATTACTAAAGTAATTTCTCCTTTTAGAGGATTTTTAAATAATTTAATGTTCTTTACATCATCTCTAAAAAATTCTTCGTGAATTTTAGTTATTTCTTTTGCAATCATAATCCTTCTATCCATATAAAATTCTTTAATTCTTTTTAAATAAAAGTTGATCCTAATTGCGGGGATAAAAAAAACTTGAGAATACTCAAGAGCAGACAATAAGCTTAAAACATTTTTCAATTCATTATCTTTTTTAGGTAAAAATCCGTAGAATAAAAATTTATCACTAAAACCTGAAACACTCATAGCAGAAGTGATAGAAGAGACTCCTGGAATAGGAATAATTTTAAATTGTTTTTTTATGCATTCTTTTAAAAGTAATTGTCCCGGATCTGATAATAATGGTGTTCCGGCGTCAGATATAATAGACAAAATTTTGCCCGCTTTTAACTGCTCTATCACATTGTTAATTTGTTTTTTCTCATTAAATTTATGGTATGAAATTAATCTTTTTTTTATTTTCAAATGATTTAAAAGCTTAATTGAATGCCTTGTATCTTCACACAATATGACGTCTGACTCTTTTAAAACGTTTATAGCCCTCAAAGTTATGTCATCAAGATTTCCAATGGGTGTGGAAACAATGTATAAACTGTTTAGTGACAAATTCATTATATGAAAAAAAAAATTATAATAATTTTATCTTACATAATTTTTTCTGCTAGTTCTAATTTTATTAAAGCAGAAGAGCTCAAAACACTTAAAGTTGGGTTAATCGCACCTCTCACTGGAGAATTTTCTGAATTAGGCAATTCTTTACTATACTCTTTACAATTAGCATTGAGTGAAATTAAAGATGAAAAATTATTCATTGTTCCAAGAGACTCGGGTGTTGATAATAAGGAAAAACTTACCTCTGCAATTCAAGACCTAAAATCTCAAGATATAAAAATTATAATTGGTCCAATTAATAATGATGATTTTAAATTTGTAAAAAAATTTAATGATATTACCTTCATATCGCCTTCAAACATATCTCCAGAGTTTGACAACAACATAATCAGCATTGGTATAAGTTTAGAGTCTCAATTAAAAGCGATAAATAAATTTATAAAAAAACAAAAAAAAAATAAAACGGTTATAATGTACCCCAAAAATCAATATTCGGATTTTATTGAAAAGAAATTGATAAAAATGAAATTAGGTGAAATAAAAACTTTTCAATATAGTGCAGATCCTCAAGTTCTCACAGGTGAAATTGAAACTTTGACTAATTACTCTCAAAGAAAAAAAAATTTAGAGCTAAGAAAAAAAATGTTTGAAGATAAAGAAGATAATCAGTCTATAAAAGAATTAGAAAGACTTGAACAACTTTACACTTTAGGGGATGTTAATTTTGACTCTGTTATTATAATTGACTTTGGTAATAGTCTTAAAAGCGTTTTAACCTCTTTGGTGTATACAGATGTTAATCAAAAAAAAGTTTTATTTACGACTGTTAATCAATGGTTTGATGAAAGTATATTTTATGAGAATTCAATTAAAGATTTATATTATCCATCGGTAAACTACAAAGAATATAAAAAGTTTACAAAGAAGTATTTTGAGAACTTTAAAAGCTACCCTAATGAAATTTCAATTTTAACTTACGATGCATTAGGTTTAATTTACTATGCATGGAAAAAAAACGGGAAAATAGACTCTACAGGTGATTTCTTATTCAAAAGCAAAATAAAAGGTAAAATAGGGACATTCAGTCTCAAAGATAAAAGAGTAGACCAGGATTTAGACATTTACAAAACTGGTAAAAATAAATTTATAAAATTTTAATTTTTTTTTTTAATTTTTTAAATGCAATGAACCTATGGTCCATATTAATTTTTTTATATTTAGAAATTTGACCAAAAGTTTTTCTTTCGTTTTTTGGTATAAAAATAGGATCATATCCAAAACCTTTTTTTCCTAAAATTTCATAGGAAATTTTTCCATGGATTTTTCCTGTTACAGTAATTGGTTTTTTTTTTGGATATTTGAAGGATAAACTACACACAAAGCTTGCTGATCTGTTTTTTTTGTTTTTCATTTTTTTTAAGATATATTTCATAGCGAAGTGAAAGCCTCCCCTTTTTCTTGCTAGACGTGCAGAATAGATACCTGGCTGATTGTTTAAAGAATGAATACATAAACCAGAGTCATCTGATATTACTGGATAATCAATATATTTAGAAAAATAATTAGCTTTTAATTCTGCATTAGAAATAAAAGTTTTGCCAGTTTCTTTAGGACTTAAAATTCTAAGTTTAGTTGGTGATAATTTTTTTAGCTTTTTCGAAATCAAGTATGAAATTTCCTTGAATTTTCCCTGGTTATGAGTACCAATTAAAATTTTTTTCATCTTTATCTAGTAATTTAAGAAAGACTAACTATATAACATTTGTATGTCGGATGATATTCAAAAAAAACATGAAGATGGCGGCAAGAAAGCTGCAAATGACGCGCCTACTGACAACGTAGACACGGGGGAAAAAAATAGTATTGAAAATAAACTAAAAGAAACTGAAGATAAATTATTAAGGTCATTGGCAGAGATTGAAAATCAAAGAAGAAGATTTGAAAAAGAAATCAAAGACGCTTTTGAATTCGGATCTTTTAATTTTGCAAAAGAAAATTTAGCTATTTTAGATAATTTACAAAGAGCTAAGGTTGCGATCAAAAATGATGAGAATTTTAAGAACAATAAAGATTTGGATAAGTTCTTAGAAAATTTAACTATCATAGAGAAAGATTGCATTGCTATATTTGAGAAAAATCGAATTTTTAAAATTGATACTAAAAACAAAAAATTTGATCCTAATTTACATCAAGCAATGACAGAAATTGAGGACTCAAGCTCTGAACCTGGGTCAATTGTGCAAGAAGTACAGGTTGGGTACATGTTCGGTGACAGATTGTTGCGTCCAGCATTAGTAGGTGTAGCTAAGAAAAGTTCGTCTAAAAGCGAGGAAAATGAAGATAAAAAAGAGAAAAAATAACCTTGTAGATAGCAAAAAAGCACCCATATAGGTTTTAGTTAAGGATTAATTATGAGTAAAGTAATAGGAATAGATCTAGGTACAACAAATTCATGTGTTGCAATTATGGACGGCACACAAGCAAAAGTATTAGAAAATACTGAGGGCACAAGAACGACTCCTTCAGTAGTGGCTTTTTTAGAAAAAGATGAAAAATTAGTTGGTCAGCCAGCTAAAAGACAAGCTGTGACAAATGCTGGAGATACAATCTTTGCTGTAAAAAGACTTATTGGAAGAAAATTTGACGGCCCCTCCGTACAAAAGGATATATCAAAAGTTCCATACAAAATTGTAAAATCGGAAAATGGAGACGCATGGGTTGAGGGAAAAGGTAAAAAATACTCACCAGCACAAATTTCTGCCTTCGTATTACAAAAAATGAAAGAAACTGCTGAGAAATATTTGGGTCAAGCAGTTACTAAAGCAGTTATCACAGTACCGGCTTATTTTAATGACTCTCAAAGACAAGCAACAAAAGACGCGGGAAAAATTGCTGGACTCGAAGTTTTAAGAATAATCAACGAACCCACTGCAGCTTCCTTAGCCTATGGCTTGGATAAAAAAGGAGGCAAAAAAATTGCCGTCTATGACTTAGGTGGAGGAACATTTGACGTTTCAATTTTAGAAATAGGTGACGGAGTATTTGAAGTTAAATCAACAAACGGGGATACTTTTTTGGGTGGAGAAGATTTTGATGACTCCATTGTTGAATATTTAGCTTCTGAATTTAAAAAGGATAACGGTATTGATTTAAAGACTGATAAATTAGCTCTTCAAAGACTAAAAGAAGCGGCGGAAAAAGCTAAGATTGAACTTTCTTCTGCTGCGCAAACAGAAATTAATTTACCTTTTATAACTGCTGACAAGACAGGTCCAAAACACTTAAACTTAAAATTTACAAGAGCGAAGTTAGAAGCTTTAGTTCAAAATCTAGTTGATAGAACATTAGAACCTTGTAAAACTGCGTTAAAAGACTCAGGTTTTTCAGCGGCAGAGATAAATGAAGTTGTTCTAGTTGGTGGAATGACTAGAATGCCAAAAATTATTGAAACAGTTAAAAATTTTTTCGGTAAGGAACCTAACAAAAGCGTAAATCCTGATGAAGTAGTTGCTATGGGTGCAGCTATTCAGGGTGGGGTACTTCAAGGAGATGTAAAAGATGTGTTACTTTTAGACGTAACCCCGCTTTCTTTGGGTATCGAAACTTTAGGTGGTGTATCTACAAAATTAATTGAAAAAAATACAACTATTCCTACAAAAAAAAGTCAGGTATTTTCCACTGCGGAAGATAATCAACCTGCTGTATCTATTAGAGTGCTACAAGGTGAAAGGGAGATGGCAGCAGATAATAAAATATTAGGAAATTTTGAACTTGTCGGGATACCACCTGCTCCAAGAGGAACTCCACAAATCGAAGTTACATTTGATATTGACGCTAACGGAATTGTAAGCGTGTCAGCAAAAGATAAAGGGACTGGAAAAGAGCAAAAAATTCAAATTCAAGCTTCAGGCGGGCTATCTGATGAAGAAATTCAAAAAATGGTTAAAGACGCTGAAGCAAATAAAGAAGCTGACAAGAAAAAAAGAGAAACTGTTGATGCTAGAAATCAAGCCGATAGCTTGGTATTCTCAACTGAAAAAAGTTTAAAGGAACATGGAGATAAAATTTCTCCAGAGGAAAAAAAAGCAATAGAAAATGCTATCAGTGATTTAAAAAAATCTTTAGAAGGTTCTGATATTGAAGATATTAAAAAGAAAACTCAAAGTTTGATACAAGCCTCGATGAAGCTAGGTGAAGCCGTATACAAAAGTCAACAAAAACCAGATAATAAAGATAAAGACTCTGGTGGACCTAAAGATGATAAAACTAATGAAAAAGATAATGTTGTTGATGCAGATTTCGAAGACGTAAAAGAAGATAAAGAGAAAAGCGCCTAAGATAAAAAATAAGGAGACGTCCTGTGGCTAAAAGAGATTGTTATGATGTCTTAGGTGTACCAAAAGGGGCATCCAAAGACGATATTAAAAAAGCGTACAGAAAATTAGCTTTAAAGTACCATCCAGACAAAAATAAAGGTGACAAAACTTCAGAGGAAAAATTTAAAGAAGCAAGTGAAGCCTATCACATTCTATCTGACGATAAAAGAAAAGCCAACTATGACCAGTTTGGCCATGCAGCTTTTGAGGGAGGAGGTGGAGGATTCCAGGGATTTGGAGGATTCGATAGTTCATCATTTTCAGATATTTTCGAGGATTTTTTTAGTGATTTTGGTGGGACAACTTCAAGAAGAACCAGTAACAGAGGAAATGATTTAAGGTATGATGTTAGTATAACTTTAGAAGATGCTTATACCGGAACTGCAAAAAATGTTAGGTACACTACCTACAAAGCTTGTTCAAGTTGTTCTGGAAGTGGATCTGCAAAAGGCTCCAAACCAATTAGATGCGAATACTGTTCTGGTAGAGGAAAAGTAAGAACTAATCAAGGATTTTTTACTGTACAGCAAACATGCCCGCAATGCAGTGGTTATGGTGAAATGATCGCCACACCATGCAATAAATGTAACGGCAATGGTAAAATTCAATCCAGTGAAAATGTTGATGTTAAAATTCCCAAAGGTGTAGATGATGGAACAAGAATAAGGCTATCTGGAAAAGGAGAGGCTGGTACAAAAGGTGGAAATAATGGAGATTTGTATTTATTTATTTCAATAGAAAATCACAATATTTTTAAAAGATCCGATGAAAACTTATATTATGAATTGCCTATTACTTTTTCTGATGCAGCATTAGGAACGTCAGTAGAAGTTCCATCTATAGATGGAGGCAAATCTAAAATCAAGATACCTGCGGGTACTCAATATGGAAAGCAATTCAGATTAAAAGGCAAAGGAATGCCAGTATTAAGAAGAAGTTTATTTGGTGATTTATATATAAGAGTTGTGACTCAAGTCCCTTCTTCTTTATCTAAAAGGCAAAAAGAGATACTGGAAGAATTTAATCAGATAGAAGCGAATAAACCAGATCCAGTAATCAAAAGCTTTTTTGAAAAAGCAAAAAAATTCTGGAAAAAATCCTAATAGTGATGGAAATTGAGCAAATTATGTCTGCGATCTTTTTGATTGCGGTATTAGTGTTAATCTTACCTGGTTTTTTATCTACAAATTCAAACCTAAAAAAATTTATGAGCAATTTATCTATTTGGACTGTAATTGTCTTTGTTATACTTATAGTAATTTACTTTATCGAAAAATGAAAAAAATTAATTTAGCAATAACTGGTTGTTTAGGCAAAATGGGGCAACAACTTATTAAATCATCCAAATTGGATAAAAATTTTAAGTTGGTTGCATTAACAGAAAATTTAAAAATTAAAAAAAAAATTAGCGGTATTGAAATAAGTTTAAATAGTACGGAAACATTTAAAAAAGCAGATGTAATTATAGACTTCACAGTACCTAAATGTACTTTAGAGATACTCAAAATAGCTTTAAAATTGAAAAAAAAAGTTGTTGTTGGGACTACAGGTTTTACTGCTAAACAGGAAAAAATAATTAAAAATTATTCAAAAAAAATTCCAATACTTAAGGCAGGCAATATGAGCTTAGGAGTGAATTTGTTAATGTATTTAACAGAAATAGCATCTAGGTCTTTAGGTGGTAATTTTTTAAGTAAGGTTTATGAAATACACCACAAAAATAAAAAGGATTATCCATCTGGAACTGCTTTGATGCTGGGGCAAGGTGTAGCGATAGGTAGAAATCAAAATTTAAATAATATAATGGGAAAAAAGTTTTTAAACAAAAAAAAATTTCCTTATAGTAAAAAAATAAATTTCAATTCTATTAGAAAAGGAAAATTTATAGGCGAACATGAGGTAAGATTTTCTAGCGGTAAAGAAATTGTGTCTTTAAGCCACGAGGCTTTTGATAGAGCTTTATATTCTGATGGTGCATTAATTGCAGCAAAATGGCTAATGAGTAAAAAGCCGGGTCTTTACTCCATGAGAAATATTTTAAATTTTAAGTGAATATTAAGCAAAAATCTAAAATAATATTAAAAACCTTAAATAAAATTTACCCAAAAGTTCCTATACCATTGAATTACAAAAATATATTTACTCTTTTAATCTCTGTTTTACTTTCTGCTCAATGTACTGATGTTAATGTAAATAATGTTACTAAAAATATTTATCCCAAATATAACCGTCCTAAACATTTTGTTAAATTGGGAAAAAGAAAAATTGAAAAGTTGATCAAAAAGATTGGTATATTTAGGGTGAAAGCAAAAAGTATATTCAATTTATCTAAAATTTTAGAAGAAAAATATGATGGTAAAGTTCCAAATACTTATGAAGAATTAGAAGAGCTCCCAGGAGTAGGACATAAAACTGCTAGTGTTGTTATGTCTCAAGGTTTTGGATATCCAGCATTTCCAGTTGATACTCATATTCACAGACTTGCTCAAAGATGGGGGCTTACGAGTGGAAAAAATGTTGTTCAAACTGAAAAAGATTTAAAAAATATATTTCCAAAAAAATATTGGAATAGACTACATTTACAAATTATTTGGTACGGACGTGAATATTGCAAGGCTAGAGATTGCTATGGAATAAAATGTGAAATTTGTAAAAGGTGCTTCCCAAATAGGAAAAAACCAATTAAAACTAAAAAAGCTTAATTTTAAATGGAAATTTTAGGTATCGGTAACGCTATTATTGATGTCATCTGCAAAGTAGAAAATACTTTTTTGCAAAATAATTCTCTTACAAAAAGTACTATGAAACTTGTAGATAAAAATGAATTTGAAAAATTACTATCTAATTTAAAAGTAGAGGAGACCGTGTCTGGTGGATCGGTTGCAAATTCAATAGTAGGCCTATCTCAACTAGGAAATAAAGTTGGTTTTATAGGTAAAGTTAGTAATGATGATTTTGGAAAAAAATATGAAGATGGATTAAAAAAAGAGAATGTGAAGTATTACTACAAGAAAAAAAAAGAGCATATGCCAACAGGAACGTGTTTAATTTTGATTACCCCTGACTCTGAAAGAACAATGGTAACCTTTCTTGGAACTGCTGGAAAAATCAACGAGAAAGACATTGATGTCAAAGCGGTAAAAGAAAGTAAAATTTTATTTCTTGAAGGATATTTATGGGACGAAGGAGATCCGAAAAAAGCTTTTGATAAAGCAATCGAAAATTCAAATAAAGTCGCGATGTCTTTGTCAGATTTGTTTTGTGTAGAAAGACATAAAAATTATTTTTTTAATTTAGTAAAAAACAAGCTAGACATTACATTTGCTAATGAACAAGAAATAATGTCTTTGATCAATACAAATAAATTAGAAGATGTGGTAGAGTTTTCAAAAACTACAAAAAAACTTATTCTTATTACTCGAGGTGAAAAAGGTGCTCTTGCAATTAAGGGTAACGAAATTGTAGAGTGTAAAGCCAAAAAAAATCTTGAAGTAATAGATTTAACCGGCGCTGGAGATTTATTTGCAAGTGGTTTTCTACACGGGTTAATCAACAAAAAAACTATTAAAGAAAGTTTGGAAAAAGGAACTGAAATGTCTTCTAAAATTATTCAGATTATTGGAGCAAGATTAAATCATTAAATTTCTATCTTTTTCTTCTTTTAAAACTCCCTTTCCCTTTTTTTGGCTTAACAATCCTTTTTCTATATTTAGAGGAAAACAAATCTTTAGCAAACATGTTTCTTTTTTTCATAAAAAATAGCCGGATTTATTGTTAATTATAAATTTATCATCCGTAAATTTTTCACTAATTTTTTTTCTGAGCCTATAAATATGTGTCTCTACTGTATGAGTATCAGCGTCTGATGAGTAATTCCAAACTGAAGATAATATATCATTTTTTGACATTGGTTTCGAGTTTTTCAAAAAAAGTTCTATGAGTTGTATTTCTTTCTCAGTTAAAATTATACTGTAATTATCTTTGGATAGTTTTTTTTCATTTTTATTTAATAAATATTTTTTTACTTTAATAGAAGAGTTAATGCTAAACTTTGTTCTTGCCGCTAAATTTTCTACTACTAAATTAATTTCTTTTATTGTTGTTGGTAATTGCAAGTAATTATCATAAATGCTGTTTTGAAATTTTTTATTTGTAACACAAATTTTTAATAATTTACTTTTGTTAATGAAGTCTTTTAGTTTTTTGTCGTTTAAAGCTTCATCATGAAATAAAATAATATCGTAATTATCGTTAGATATTTCACTCGAATAATTAAACTTTAAAAAAGGTTTTAGTTCATCTAAAGTATGTAGAAATGAACCAGGTCCATAAACTAAAACGTTTAATTCATGCATATAAAAATAAATAAAAATTTTCTTACTTTTAATAATTATAAAGTAAAATGCGCGATAGGTAAAAGGGGAATTGGGCAAAAATTGAAAGAAGGCGACTTTATTACTCCAATAGGTGAGTTTAAAATTAAATATTTGTTTTATCGAAAAGATAGAATAAAGATTCAAAGTGTTTTAAGGAAAATTTCTATAAAAAGAAATATGGGTTGGTGTGATGACCCTAAGTCGAAAAAATATAATCAATTAATCTATCTTCCCTCATCTTATAGCTATGAAAAACTTTTTAGGAGAGAAAATGTATACGACATTATTTTAGTACTAAATTATAACATGAGACCAATTAAAAAGAATAAAGGAAGTGCAATTTTTATTCATGTAGCCAAAAAAAAATATAGCAGAACAAGAGGCTGTATAGCCGTAAGTAAAGTTGATTTATTGAAAATTATTAAAGACCTAAAAAAGAAAACTAAAGTTAAGATCTCGAACCAAAAATAGAGCTTCCGATTCTGACAAATGTAGCCCCATGTTTTAAAGCATCAAGATAATCGGCAGACATACCCATACTAAGTTCTTTCATAGCTAAAGAATTATTTAATTCATTAAGTAATCTAAAATATTTTACAGAATTACTATCATTTGGGGGGATTACCATTAAACCAATTATTTCGAGGTTAGCTTCTTTTGAACAATAATTATAAAAACTATCTAATTCTGATATTGGTACACCTGATTTTTGAATTTCGTTTCCAATGTTTACTTGAATAAAATATTTAAGAACTTTATTTTTATTTTTTTGGCTTTTAGATAAAACATCTGCAAGTTTCTGATTATCTAGTGAATGTATATAATCAAATATATCAACTGCATTTTTTGCCTTATTACTTTGAAGTTTTCCAACCATATGTAATTTTAAATTAGTTTTGCTCGCTTTAACTTCTCGCCATTTTGAGGTTGCTTCTTGAACTTTATTTTCACCAAAATGTGTATGTCCAAAATCAATTAACGGCTTGATATGATTGATTGGAAAGGTTTTACTTACAGCTATAATCTGCGCGTTTTTTTTTAGATTTAATTTTTCAATATTAGATTTTATTTTCTTGTAACTATCAATTATGCTGTTCATATGTTTATTTTTAAAGATAAATACTATTTAATTATACAAAATACTAAAGATATTAATTTGAATAGTATAAAAAAAAGAGACAAATTTTCAATTATATTAAGAAATAATCAAATAATAAAAGATAAAAATCTTTTAAAATTTAAATTTGACTGTAAGAAAAAAGGGATAAACTTTTATATTGCAAATAATATCAGTCTTGCTTTGTCAATTAAAAGCGATGGGTTGTATATATCCGCATACAATAAAGATCTGAGATTCTTAAGATATTTGTCAAAAAAATTTAAACTTATAGGCTCTGCTCACAATTTAAAAGAAGCTAATATCAAAAGAAAACAAGGTTGCACAACAATATTTTTATCCAGGTTATTCAAAACTAATTACAAATATAAAAAAGGGTTTTTAGGGATAGTTAAATTTAATTTAATTAAAACAAATTTAAACTGTAACATTTCTCCATTAGGAGGAATTAGAACTTCTAATATCGTTAAACTTAAAGGTGTGAAAAGTCGATCTTTTGCGATTTTATCAGAGGTAAAAAAAAAGCCGGCTATAATTAGCCGGCTTTTTTAATAATACTACAATTTATTAGAATGCAGCACTTAGAGATATAATAGTCTCATTTACATCGTCTACATTAGCGTAACCAGTGTTCTCAAAATTAGCTTGAGATAAACCGATTGTTAATCCGCCCATGTTGTAAGCAGCTTGTATTGTTCTTGCTTCTACATCGTACAATGTTGCACCTGCAGTTGCGTTATTCTGCTCAGATTTCTCTGTTGTGTAAGATACTGAGAATTGATCATTTATCTTAGCACCTACAGATAACATAGTAGTTTCATAGTACTCAGCCGTTGCAGTTGAACCTGGGTGAGCAGCTATCGCTGGGTTTTGGTATGTTTTTCCATAACCTAGACCGAAGTTGCCGATATCATATGTAAATGAATATCCACCACCGTGGTTCTGTTGTTGTTGAGCAGCGTTTCCATTAGCTTGATCTTCTTCTACGTAGTTCGCGCTTGCACCTAAGCTACCGAACGTTACGTATACGCCGTACTGTGTCAACTGTGTATCGTTTGCTGCACCTGGGTTGTTTGAAGACGAACCTTCTTCTCCAAGGTTTCCACCTTCATAACCATATCCTAATGACGCTTTGATGCTTGCACCTGCGAAATCAAATGACGGAGATACGTACTTAATTGAGTTGAACGCACCTAAGTCTGTTGGATATTTAATACCTGGTGTTGTACCTGTATCTGTAGAGACTAATACTGCATCTTGAGATGCTTTGTATTTATTGTTTTCTCCACCTTCTGATACATAGATACCTACCATACCCATGTCTCCCATTGTTAACTCAAATCTTGAGTCATCGTTTAGAGCTGAACCTGATTGAGCGTCTGTATCTGTGATACCTGCGTCCGTTCCATCAGTTGGATCTAACTCTATTTGAGCTTTCCATGTAAAACCGTTGTCGATTTCACCTGTAGCTGTGAATGCTAATTCGTTAGCAACACCAATACCTTTTCCTGCGTTACTCTTACCAGATGTGATGTTATAAGTTGCTTTTGCAGAAC
>MDTD01015102.1_pt1 | contig 18803 bp, 17 predicted proteins | sample 811221 | NCBI WGS metagenome assembly MDTD01 (sample SAMN05326646, study PRJNA326480) | marine metagenome | isolation source: seawater | place: Pacific Ocean: South West | collected 2011 | reverse complement strand
TGGAGTATCAATAAATTCAAACATTACAGATAATTTTAATAGAATAAGCAGTTTATAATATGTCTGTATGAAAAATCAAACGCTATCAAATCAAAATTTTATTCAACTTAAGACTACGTTAAGTTTGTATTTTCTTACTTTAGGCACATGTCTTTTGGGTTTCTCTATTTATTTATTCTTAGAATCTTTGAATTATTCAAGCCAGCCAATAACATCTTGGACTGGACAGAGCCTTTTTTGGAGTTTTGTTCTATTTTTTACATCTTTATTCATTCTTTTTTTACCAATTGAATTTTTTTCATCTTTCAACTTTATTAATAATTCATTTAAAGACTTAATCTCTAATATCTTGATTACAATTTTGGTTTCTTTGTTTTTCTTAATATTTTTTCAAGTATCTCTTCCAAAAAATACACTAATATTTACAGAAGTTATTTCAATAACAAGAGCCACATCTTTTTCTGGTTTTATAGTTATACCCGCAATAATTTTTATATTAAACAATTTGGGACAAAAATTTTCTAAATTGAACAATTTTACTTTTAGTATTGTTTTGCTTTTCTGGATATTATCTTCTCAGTTTTTTTTATAAACTACATTTCATCAACAGGCTTTATTCCAAGTGAATCAAACACTATATGAATAGTTCTATAAAATGAACTAACTAATGACAATCTTTTATTAGTATCATATTCAGAAACTGATTCAGAAAAAATTTTATTATTAGTATAAAAAGAATTAAATATTTGAGATAAATTATATCCATATTCAGCAAGATGATGGGGTTCGTTTCTGTCTAGAGAGTTAAAAAAATAGTATGGTAATTTTGAAATTTCAAACATAAGACTTCTTTCGTCATTATTTAAATTATCATAAATTATATTTTTATTTGACGCAGAAGATTGGTCTAAAATTTTTTTTGCTCTTACTTGAGCATACTGTAGATAAATTCCAGTTTTACCGTTTATGTCTACAAATTTTTCAATATCAAATTTATAATTCTGATTTCTACTTGGTAATAAATCAGAATAAGTGAGTATTGAGTTAGCTAACTGTTCAACCAGGTTTTCGTTTTTATTTTTTTTCAATAATTCTTTTTTTACATCATCGAGTAATTCTTCTAATTTATAAACACCCCCGTCACGTGTTTTTAAAGGCTTGTTATCTTTTCCGTTAACTGTTCCATAAGAAATATGGGTAAAATCACTTGCCGATAATTCAAAATATTTAACTGTTTTAAAAAGTTGGATAAAATGATTACTTTGTCTTTGATCAACTACATATAAGTATTTATTAAAGCTAGCATTTTGTTCCCTAAAATATACTGTTCCTAAATCAGTAGTTAGATATAGGTAGGAACCGTCTGACTTCGTTAACAATATAGGAGGATCTGATGGCTCTTTTGAGAGCAACGCACCATTATCATTAAGAATTTTATTTTTTGATTTAGCATTATTTATAACTAACTTAGTCTCTTTTACTACATCGCTCTCACCATAAAACCAATCAAATCTGTGTTCAAGCTTATCTAATAGTTTTTTGATATTTGCTACTGATACATCATAGATAATTTCCCATTCTTTTTTTAGCGTGTCATCATCCTCATTAAGTTTTTTCGATATATTCTTAGCATCTTCATAAAAATTAATATCATTTTCTGCTAACTCAGTTGCAGCAGGATAAATTGTCTCTAAGTCAGTATGTTTTAGTTTTGAAATTTTTAATTTCATTTTTTTTATAAAAGCTAAGATTAAAGCCACTGGCATTCCCCAATCTCCTAAATGAATATCGGATACAATTTCATTTCCAGCTATTTTATTTATTCTGTAAATTGACCTACCTATGTTGAGAGTTCTCAAATGCCCTACATGTAATGACTTTCCAATGTTTGGACCACCATAGTCTATTAATATTGAAGTTTTTTCACCATTAAGCTTACTTAAGTCAAATGATAAATTTTTTTCGAGATATTGTTTACTTAGGATTATGTTAATAAAATTGTTCTCAGCAAAAGATATATCACAAATAAGATTGTTATTTTGTAATTTATTTTCAATAGCTGTTTTTATTTCTTCAATTCGCTCATCAGAAGATAACCTGACAAGATTATTGCACTGGATATCAACATGATCAATATTTGAGTAGTTTAATTGAACATCTTCATTTATTGAAAACTTTGACAGACTGCGAGATATATCAGCAACTATAGAACTTGTTCCAACTATCATGTAATAATTTTAATATTATTTAGATTTCGATTTTAGATTAATTAAATTAGCAATAACTCCGACAAAAACAGTTTGTATGCCAAACAAGAATAACAATGAAATCAAATTGTCGCTTTGTATAATTTTGTCACTGAAACCATATAGATATCTATAAATTTGGTAAAACGCAATTATTACGGAGTTAATTATCAAGAAAAAGCCAAGCTTACCAAAAGTTTCCATTGGTTTAAAAGATGAATAAATAATGAAAATTTGCCAAAAAACTTTGAATGGATATTTATAGCTTATAAAACTCTCTCCATGAACTCTTTTATTAAACGTAATCGGTACATGTAGAAATTTATATCCTAACATTGAAGATTCAATTAAAATCTGTTGAGTGTAGTTATAATCCCCAATTAACTTTAAATCTTTAGCTACTGATGCCGAAAATGCTATTAACCCAGGTTGTGAATCAGTTATGTCATATTTTGTTAATTTTTTTGTAACAAAAGAAAAGAATTTATTTCCAACTTTTCTAAAAAGCTCCATTTTGTAGTTTATTGATCCTGAAAATCTATCTCCATAAACTACATCAGCTTTACCAATCTCTATTTCTTTAATTAACTTTTCAATATCGTTAAAATCATGTTGTAAGTCAGAATCTATTTTTACAATAATTTTTGATTTTTGGGTAATTGCCTCCTTAATACCTGATTTTACTGCTGCTGCTAATCCAAAATTCTTTTTATGTTCAATTTTGGAGCACGAGATTTTAAGCTCTTCAATTAATTTTCCAGAGATATCAATGGAACCATCATTAACTAAAATAAAATGATAATTATTGTATTTATCTTTCGTTATTTCCTTAAATAAACGAGGCAAATTATCTTTTTCATTATAAATAGGAATAATTACAGATATATTTTTCATATTCAAGAAGTATATTAAATTAATAAAAAAATCTATGGGTAATAAAAAGAGATATATTTATTGCTGGCATTATTTGTTAGTAAACACTTTAAAAGATTTATTACTAAACTCAAGAACATAATTTTCAGGTTCTGTACATGTTTCGTTTGAATATTCACAAACTACTACTGTATCTTTGATCAAATTAGTATCTAAACGATAAGCAGATTTATTTGTAAAAATTCTAAAAACTCTAGGAGAGTGAAAGCTAAATAATTCGTATTCTGAACTATTAATATATTCGAACAGTTCAATTGAATCTTCTTGATAAGGCCCTCTTTGATTGTCGAGATTACTAACCTGGTATCCAATTTGAAGTGCATAGTTTAAAAAGATAAGTAAAGACAGTATCCTCAAAAACTTAATATTTACATTTTTTTGTTTAAAAAATTCTACTAATCCTAAAACAAAAAATATTAACACAGGTAATAGATATCTCACGAAGTACGGTGCATCCCATGCAAAATGAAATATAATATACGCAACTCCCATAAATGAATACTTATTACGGAACACTATCAATAAAATTAAAATTGTTAAACCAACAAAGTAATTAAGAGGATTTGTAAATCCAACAAACAACCTACCTAGCTCAGAAAAAATAAATTTAAACCTTTCATAATCAAGGCTTATTAAGTGTTCATACAATTGCGTTAAACTACTACTTCTAGTACCTCTATTTGAATAATCTCCATAAAACTTTATCTCAAAAAAATTATTTAAAATGAAATGTACAGACAAGATCAGGAAAGAATAAATAATTCCATCTAAAAATTCTTTTTCTTCAAAATAAATAAAAATATAATATATGAATATTGTTATGACTAGAGTTGGACGTATTAATGTTGATATTATAAAAAGAGTTATTTTGAGGTACCGGTTTTTTGTATAGATACCAGATATAAAGAACATTAAACCAGGTAATTCTGTCTGTGTATCTCTATATTCATCTATAATTCCTGGGTTAAAAGGTAGCAATAGGTAGATAAATTTTAGTTGATGTATATTTGTAATTTTGTTTGCAAAAGTAATTAATAAGAAAACAGAAACAGGAATAATTATTTTAATTAATAATGGATTCCACATATGAAAAAATGAAAATAAATTGATTAATATGGGTAAGCCAATTGGAGTATAAATAGGATCTCTCTGAAATTCAGTATAAGAGTATAAAACTTTCTGAATTTCTATGAAATTATAAAAGTTAGAACCGAATACATTTTTTGCTTGAAGTATATATCCCGCGTACCCACCCCATGAAAGGGTTTTTGAATAAAAAATATATGTCGCAAAAATAATAACAAAAGACAGTAAAACAAAGTTTTTATCATTTTTAATATTTAATTTTCGAAAATGCACACTTTGTATTTTAAAATCATTTTTGAAATTAAAAATAAATTAAAAAAAATGTTTTTTTGATCAATATAATGTTTTTGTGCACCTTGAAAAATTAAAAATTAATTCTGCAGATGCAAAATTATTTGCCTCAATATTTACATTATTAATTTTAAGAATTTATACCATTTTGTTCCCAACTCATTATCAGCAAGATGATGTTTCAGAGTTAAGAGTTACTTACTTTGATGATTTTTTTTGTGCAATTTATTACGGTGGAGATAATCATCCAATTTTTTCTAGTTTAATTTGGATAATGTCAAAATTTAGTTCAAAACCAGAATATTTAATTTCGGTATTAATTATTGTGGTAACTTCCATTAGTTTATTTCAAATTTTTAAATTAGTAACTGATAAATTTAGCTTTGAAGTAGCCATTATTTCATTCGGAATGTTTATATTCTCACCAGCATTAACTACATATACTGTCTCATTAAAGCAGTATATGTTTGAATTTTTTGCATCTATTTATGTACTTTCATTTATTTATAAAAATATAAAGTCAGATTATAGAAACTTTAGGATAAAAAAATTTCTGATAATTTCAGCTATTTTATTTTCAATATCTTTCGTAAATATAATTCCTATTTTTGTAGGTTTTTTATTTATTCTTTTAAGAGATAAAAAAGTGAATTTAAAATTATTAATTCTATTCTTACTACCAATAACACCCTTTATAAATTCATTTACTAAAAAAGCCCAAAGAGTAAATCAAGGAGGTTATTGGGACAGCTTTTTTATAACCAATACAGAAAATATGAATTTATTAGAAAACTTAAATTTTTTAACTTCTCTTTTTATTAAATCTTACCTTCCTGAGAATATCAATTACCTTGGAATTATTTTGTTTATCCTTTCTATCTTATTTGCTATTTATTCAAGAGACACATTAATACAACTTGCCTTATTCGGAACTTTTTTAATTTTCTTACTTTCTGCTATCCAATTTTATCCTTTAGGTGCTGGAAGAACAGATTTGGTATTTTTCCCTTTTGCGATGTTGATTTTTTGTAATTTTATATATAAGGCTTTAAATTTTTTTGAAATTAAACCAGCAATTATCCTTAGTCTGTTAGTGATATTTACAATTAATGGAATTGTAAATTCAAAACCATTCTACAAAGATGAAAATATTGAACCGGTCATTGAGTTATTTGAAGAAAAATTTAACAATGATTCTTACGAAATAATAGTAATCAAGGATCAAGCCCCATCTTTGTTTTATTATTCAAAAGAATTATCAATTGAAAATTCGAGCCCAGATTTAAATTCATGTATGAAAAAAGTTTCTTATTTTGAAAATGTATCAGTTTTAAATAATAATGGTTTAATCAAAAATATTTACTCTACACCATCAGAAGTATCATTAAACGATTTAAATAGAGAAAATCTAATTTTATTTGGAGTTGAGCTTCCTGGCACAGAGGGATCTTTTAGACTATTTATTGAAGAGATAAAAAAAGATTATATTCAAATAAATTACATTGAATTTGATAATTACATGAAGCTATTTTATTTTGATAAAAATGAATAAATTAATCCTAATTATTTGCACCTCTTTAAATCTCGGAGGTTCTGAAAAACAAGCTGTCTGGTTGGCAAATAAATTATCTGAGAAAAATTTTGATGTTTGTTACATTTCTTTAAAAGAACCAGGAATTTTATCAGATAAAATAAATCCTACAGTTACAGTTAAAAATTTAAAAATAGCAAGAGAAAGAAAAAAGTTTTTTAAAATTGTTAAGTTTTTTAAAGGCGTGTTTGAGCTTAGAAAGCTAGTTAAAGACAAGAATGATACAGTTATAATATCTTTTTTATTTCATGCAAATTTAGTCGGAAAACTTGTTAAGGTATTTTCTAGTCAAAATATAAAACACATCATTGCATTTAGGTCCGACAGGTTAAGTAAAAGAGATTCACAAGTTAATAAGATGAGAACGTTTATTTTTAAAAAATTAGTAATTGATAAAAAAACTTTAGTGGTTTTTAATTCTAATTCTGGTTTTGAAAAGATGAAGTTGAAAAAGCCTGAACAAACAATAATTTACAATACACCATTAAATTTACCTATTGAATTAACAATGAACAGTGAAATTGCATATGTAGGAAGATTGGATAAACTTAAAAACTTAACAAATTTAGTAACAGCAATGTCTTTAATGCCTTCTAGCTCATCAACAAAATTGCACATATATGGATCTGGACCAGAAAAAGATGCGTTAGAGAATTTAGTAAGATATAAACAGCTAGGCTCAAAAATTATTTTTAAAGGAATAGACGAATTAATATCAAATAAATTGCAATCTTATAAGGCTGTTATTCTCACATCCACACACGAAGCTTTTCCAAATATCTTAATTGAAACAATGAATAGTAAAAGGATTTCTATTTCTACAAAAGTTGGAGATTCAGAAATGCTTTTAACAAATAATAGAGGTATATTAATTAATGGATTTTCTCCAAACAGCATAAAGGACGCAATCCTTACATTAGAGCAACTATCATCCAATGATTTAGAAATAATCCAACAAAATGCTAAAAATTTTATTGATAGAAATTTAAATGAGGATGTAATTTTCAATCAATGGATGAATTCAATAGATTTAAATTAAAATAATGTTAGTTTTCTTAAAAACAACATTCTTATTTACGTTTTTATAGTTTATATTTGATTATGTTTAAAAAGTCTTTTTTATACTCAATTGAAGCACTATCTCCCAAATTAATATCTGTTATTTTATTACCGATTTTATTAAGACTAATAAATCCAACACTTTGGGCAGAGATTACAATCTTACTTGCCTTGCAGCTGTTTATTTCATATTTTTTGACCCATGGAGATGAAAATTCAATTTTAAAATATACAGCTGATAAGAATCTGATTGCTCAAACATGTTTAAGCCTTATAAAATACAGCACTTTGGTTTTAATTTTTTTTGAAATAGTGGCTTTACTAGTTAGCAAACTCCCTTTTTCAATAATATATGGTCTACCATTTAGGTTTATGTTTTTAAGTACAATATTCATCTCACTAAATAAGCTTTTCTTATCAAAACTAAAATCACTCGGAAGAGCAGAAGTTGTATTCAAATCAACTATTTTTGAATCTTTATTTATTAACTTAATGCAACTTGTAGCAATTGCATTAACTGTACAAATTGATGGATACAATACAAGGGTAGTTGTAACAATTTATTTTTTAGTACAACTCTTAGGTAACTTTTTTAAATTGGTTTACCTTGCGAAAAATATAGAATTTAAGCTATCTCTATTTTCAAAAAACTTTTTTTTAAAAAAACCAAAAAATTTTCTTTCTTTTTCAAATTTAAGCTTTTTTTTATTGCTTACATCTTATTTCTTAAATTGGCAGGATAAATTTTTTGTTGAATATATTTTTGGATTAAGCAACTTAGGAATTTATTCTGTCGCTTCACGTATCGGAAATTTAGGAATGGTTTTTATAGTTGCTATTTTAGTATCAGCAAATGCAAAGTATTGGCCAAAAGACAACACTGATGAAATAAGCGCTTCTATTTTTATTATTACAAAAGACATTATAAAGATATCTTTATTCGCATTTACATCACTTTCATTAATTGCGTCAACTATTGGAAAGTACATAATTCCAAAAACCTACCATGAATCTGTTGACCTTATATATTTGGCTTCATTTTTAATATTTCTTCATACAATCGTACTTATTTTTTCAATAGATTTTGGTAGATTAAACCAAATTAAAAAAGTTGTTATATATAACACTACGGTTTTTATTTCACAAATATTAATTTACAACATATATGAATTTTCATCACTTGAAGAAGTATATTTGATGCAAATTTTTACACTTTTAATTTTTATTCCTATGTATTTTTACAAAACCATTTATAAATATAGAAATATTTTGTTTTTGAGTATTATATTTTTTACAGTTGTGATAGTTAGTATTTTTACATACATAACTTTTGAGTACCAAGTTATACAAATATTTTTATTTTTATCTGGATGCTACGTGGCTTTTTTATCTCTTCAGCAATGGTTAGTTTTAGATTCCTAGAGCTGTCAGAAGGGAGCTTTTTAAATTTTCACTTGAAAAATTTGTCCCGATTAAAGTACTGCTTTTCTCTTCACGATATTTATTATTTACAAAGTTTAATAATTTGCTCTTAAGGTCTATATAGTTTTCGCTTTCAAATATTATTCCATTATTTGTTAAATTTATTATTTCTTTATTTCCAGTTTTGCAATCTGACACAACTGAAAAAATATTATGAAATTGTGCTTCCAAGAGAGAATTAGACATACCTTCTTTTCTAGAAGGTAATATATATAAATTATATTGTTTCCAATAATGCTGTAAGTCTTGAAATTTATTGATAAAGTTCACTTTGTTATTTTTTGATTGAGTTCTCAATTTATCTAACTCCGGACCAACACCATAAATATCGACATATAAATTTTCATTAATTAATTCATTCATACTATTGATTAAAATATCTAAACCTTTGTTATATGTGAGTCGAGAAACAACAAGTGCTTTGACATTATCTGTAGAAACTCTTTTTTCTTGCCTTGAAAGATATTTATAATCTATAGCATTATTTACATAAAAAAATTTATCAATGCTATCTGGAAAATTTTTACTATAAAGGTTTAAATTCTCAATCGAATTAAAAATTATTTTATCAGAATTTTTAATTATAAATTTTGTAGTTTTTAAGTCAATGTTATAGTTTGCAATTCTAACAACACTTTGAAAATTTAATATCTTAAATTTTTTAATAATTGCGTTAATAAAATTTGGTGTAGGGAGTGTGGTAATCAATATATCAGGCCTAACTCTTAGTAATTCTCTAATTAGATAAAAAAAAGAAAAAAAAGTTTTATTTTTTTCAAAACTTTTTATATTATTTTGGCTTTGACCTTTTGCAATGTAAAAATAGCAATCGTTATCTTTTTTCAATATTTGATAGAATTTTAGGAGCTGTTTTTCTGCCCCGCCTCCAGCTATCGTTGATGTAAAAAAAACTATTTTTTTCATGTTATTTTGTAACATTTTTTTCAATCCACTTTACCAAAATAAGCATTTTCCATATACGTTTTGCGTTAGCTTTGTTTTGAATTACAAATAAAAGTCTCACAGCAATATTGTTAAAAAGGCTAGAACCTAACAAAATTTTTTTTATTTTATTTTTATTAACCTTGTATATAAATTCAAATAAAGGAAAAGAAAATCCTTGTTTTGGTCTATTGATAAATTCGTAATTAAAATTTTTACTTAAATATTTTCTAAATAAATTTTTTTGACTCATAAGATCAAAATAAAAATTTTCATCGCAAGACAAAATATATTCAACTATTTCATGGTCTACAAAAGGAGATCTAATTTCTAATGAGTTAGCCATTGATGATCTATCAATTTTATACATCATCATTTCAGATAAGTAGAATTGATATTCCATAATTTGCAAATTCTTAATATCTGAATATGTTTCAAAACTAAATTTATCTAAAAAACTTCTATTTGTTTTTAGCCCTAGTAAGGATAAAAACTTTATATCTTCAAAATAGTGGCGCAGTTTATCTTTGCTATTACCCCCAATATTCATAATTTTTTTTCCCGTACCAAAAAAATTTGGGTAGAAATAATAAAGTTTCGATACAATTTTTTTTAGAATTTTAAACTTTTCTGAAGTTTTTAAAATATTATAATGTCTAGCATATCCCATTAATAACTCATCACCTCCGTCACCTGATAATGCAACTTTAAAATCATTCGAAATTTTTTGGGAAATTAAAAATGATGGAATATATGATGGATCTGCAAATGGTTCATCAAGGCTGTTTATGATATTAAATATATCTGTTAAGTCATTTTTACTAGAAATATTTTCAGTTACATGTTGTGTACTAAAAACTTTAGCCACTTGGCTTGACCAACTTGATTCGTCTAAGTCAGAATTTAATACATTTATCGAAAAAGTATTTATATTGTTATGATTTTCAGATAATTGTTGAACAATAGTTGTTGAATCAAGTCCTCCACTTAGTAATGTAGCGAAAGGAACATCTGATACTGTACGTCTTAGTACACTTTTTTTTAATAAAGAGCTAAATACATCAGAATCAAATTCTTTTTTATCAACAAAATTTATAGGGTTCCAGTATCTTTTTTTGTAGAAAATATTGATTATGTTGTTAAAGGTAAATTTTATTAAAGTACCAGGCTCAAGTTTATAAATATTTTCAATTATTGTATTAGGAGAAGTTACAACTCCTAAATTAAGATACTCTGCCATGCTCTCGGCGTTTAGTCTGATATCTTTTTCATGTAATAGTGATAATACGGAATTTAGAGTTGATCCAAAAAACAACTTTTTTTTATCCATATAAAAAAATAAAGGTTTTTGTCCAAGCCTGTCCCTAATTAAAGTAATTTCATTTTTAATTAAGTCTATAAAAGCAATAGAAAATTGACCTTTAAATTTATGTACTGCTTCGTCACCCCATAATATTAGAGAATGAAGCACAACCTCAGTATCCGACTTTTCTGATATAAAATTAACACCTTGTGATTTTAAATCTTTTTGAATTTCTTTAAAATTATAAATTTCACCATTAAACAATAAAGCAAATTTTTTATCCTGTGAAATAAAAGGTTGATCAGCTAACTTTGATAATTCTAAAATAGAGAGTCTAGAAAATCCGATATTTATTTTTGAGTCAACTGAAAAATTTTCACTAATATTAAATTGTAAATTTTTGTCTACGTAACCAATTTTTTGAGAATCAGGACCTCTGTCTTTTAATTTTAAATTTGTATTAAAAATTTTATTTTGTTGAGGTGTTTCAAAATTTATTTCTCCAACAAATCCACACATAATAAAGAATTATATGCTGATAAAGATTTTTTATTTAGTAATAAAATTGTTTTAAAAAAAGATAGACTTCACTTATAAGTCTTCCAATATTAGATAATTCAAAATATGAATCTTTTTCAAGTAAAAGTCCAGAAGAAATTTGTTCATCTATTCTTTTCTGTATTATATTCTCAGTAGTGAATTGCTCTAAATTAAGAACATCACTAAGTAAAATTATTTCTTGTTGGGCATAATAGGTCATTAAATTTACGGTTATTGATCTGTCTAAAAAAGCTACCACAGTAATAAAATATAAAAGTAATGCAGGAAATAAAAAAACAATATAATCGAATTTTTTATTAAAATATATGTAAATGATTGTAAAAATTGCATACTGCAATATAAAGCTTAAAAAAGAATCAAAAAAATTAATAAAAATATTCCAAGTTAAAAAATGAAATATAAAAAAAATAAAGCTTAATTTTAGATAATTAAAAATTGACTTCATCGAATAACTCATTTTTTTAAATATGTTTTTGCAGTTTCTAAAAAAGTGTCAAGAGAAGAAAATTTATATATAAAACCATCTGGTATCCAGTTAGGGTCAAAATATGAGGAATATGAATATCCACCAAAATGCCATTTTGTAAAATTAGTAAGTCTTAAATAAACCAGCAAATTTCCTAAACCTTGAAAAAGTTTTGCATTAAGATTTAATTTTCTAACCTTTACACTGAAAACATCTTCAATATTTTCTAAGTATTCATTCATCGTCATAAAATTTGGTGCTGCGGCTGGAAATATACCATAAATATTATTTACAATTAAGTATTCAATCATTCTTGCAACATCATTTACATCTACGAACTGCATTATTTGATTTCCACCATTTGGCAAGGGAATAGGTAATTTTCTGTTAATTAAGTTAAAAAAAACTTCAAAAATTCCTGAGCGGCCATTTCCTAATATTGCTTTGGGCCGAATAATTGAATAATTTAGATTTGAATTAATTAATAAATTTTCTGCTTCAAGTTTTGATTCACCGTAAAAATCAAGAGTTTTAAATGGAGTATTCGCTGATATTGGAAGATCATCAGGATTTCCATAAATTCCACTTGAACTCACATAAATAATTTGATGATTTTTATTAAAATTACAACTTATCAAATTTTTTACTGAATCTACATTTTTTTTCATTAACTCTTTTTTATCATTTTTATAAGGAAGAACAGTAGCAACATCTACTATGTAAGAATATTCTTCAAGGTTAAAATTTTTGAATTTTAGAAACTCATTTATCTCCATATTGAAAAAATTATTTAAATTTTTCTCTGGCTTAATGTCGCAGAAATCTATTATGTAGTCATTGTTATCTAATAGATTTACAACTTTTTTACCTAAGAAACCAGAAGATCCCAAGACTAAAATTTTTTGTTTATTACTCAAATTTGTTCATCCATTTTCTCATCAGTATTAAGTTTAAAGCCATAATTACAGCTTGTGGATTACCCCAAGGGGCCACTGGTAAAATAGAACCATCAGATATTTTAATTCTAGAGTCAGATTTTAATTCCCCGTTTTCACCAATTTGATCATTTTTAGATATAGGAAGTGAACTAAAAAGATGAACTGTAGTCATAGGTGAAAGTTTGTTTGGTGATTTTGGCCAAATTTTAGTTGCACCACCTTTATCAAGAATTTTGTGTAAAAGTTTAAAACCTTCTTTTATTTTTTCTCTGTCCTTCTTTTTAATATAAATAAAAGGTATGGTGTTATTTTTTGCAAAGATTAGTCTACCTTTTGAATTTTCTAGTGTGGTTGTGCTAAAAAAGCAAGCTAGATTTTTATAATCATTTTTTACATTAATATGCCCTAAAGATGCAAGAGTTGCTTTTATATATGGATATGTTGATACAGAATATCCAAATTTATGTACCTTGTCTTTTGTCCAAGATTGTATTGGTGGAAATAAATCACCTGTATTTTTCTCTTTTTTGTTTTCTGCAACCATCCTAAACATAGGATGAAAATTAAAATTAACTTTTCCTTTGATGAGCCTTGACTTTTTTAGAATTTTTGGTGTTCCTACAGTTCCACCAGACAATACAACTTTTTTTGATTTGTATTCAATTATTTCATTATTTGAATTTACTGCATAAATGCTAATAAATTCTTTTTTTGAATTATCAATTTTTGTAACAGTACATCCAGTAATAATTTTTAGACCTTTTTCTAGGGCATCTTTAATATATGTTACTTGCATGCTCTGGTGTTCTTCTAAAGGTTTGTATTTTTTCCATCTAGGTATTTCGTTGGAATAAAGATCATTTTTTAATGAACCAATATGGAGTACAGAATTTGAGGAATTTATATCAAAGTTTGGATCATTCTGTACAGAAAGTGAATATTCAATTTCTTTCTCTGCAATGCTCCATTCTTCAATATCTAAATTACAGGCTTCTAATAATTTAGTTTTATACGGATCAACTAGTTTAAAATAAAGTCCACTATTTACTTCACTGCCTCCACCGAGAGTACTTCCTTCCGCATATATCATAGGAATATTACCTAAACAAAAAGTCATCCCTTCATTTTTAAATTGAAATTTTGTTTGGAGGTATGAGTGGTGCTTTACGGCTTCTTGATTAAAATTATCTCCCGACTCTATTAAGAGAACTTTCGGGTATTTATTTGTTAATTCATTAGCAGCAAGAGATCCTCCAGGCCCACTACCAACAATAATCACATCAAAAATTTCACTTGGTTTAAATTCTCTTTGATCATTTTGCCTTTTGTTATTAATTGAAGTTAAATCTGATTCTGTAATTTTTGATTCATACAAAAGTATTATCAAACCATAAATAAATTTATTTAAACTGTTATTTCTTAGTATTTTCTGCAAGAACGTAAGCTTATTTAATAAAAAAATATACAAAAATATTATATTTTTTAAAATACCGGTTTTTTCTATTCTTTCTTTTACGAGTGAACAATTTAAGCAATCTAAATCATATTTAAGATAATTAGTAAAGAGATGAATATTTTTAAAATTGCAATTAATTACTTTTGTTGAATTAATCATAGAACATTATAAATCATTAAAACAAATGTTTAGTCAACAATTGTATAAAACAACTATAATTGCTTAATGATATCAATATTGCCCGCTGCAGGGTATGCAAGAAGGATGAAAGGTATTCCAAAATTTCTTTTACCAATAGATAAAAACTATAAATCTTTACTCGAATACCATATTGAAAACCTTTTACCCTTTTCTAAAGAATTAATCATACCAACAAGAAAAGATCTGTTGCCAATCATTAAATCTTTAGATTATGATTTTTCTAATATTATTTTTATGGAAGTTGATACAAATACGATGAATGAGACAGTAAGTGAAGTTCTTAAAAAATTTAATTACTCTCAAGCATTAATTATTATGCCAGATACTTACTTTTCATCGGGCTATCCATTTTTAGATATAGATAATTCGAATGATAGATTGTGCACTTTGGCATGTTGGAAAATTAGAAATGAACAAAGAGGCAAGCTTGGAGAAGTCAAAATTGAAAATGGCTATGTAGAAAAAATTATTGACAAAGACATCAACACTGGCTTTGACTATTCCTGGGGATCAATCTTGTTTAATAAAGAGTTTGAAAAATATATTAAAGCAGAAGATCTTCACATTGGCTATTCTGCCGCAACTGCGCTAGAAAATGGTGAAAAAGTAGGAGCATATTTAATGGATGGAAAGTATTACGACTGTGGAACTCCAAATGAATATATAGAACTTTTAAAGGAGGAAGTCTTATAAAAAGTTACAGGGTAATAGTTCCCTTTTACAATGACTTTAAAAATTTCGAACAATTTTTTTTAGAATTAAAAAAAATAGATACAAATGTTCAATTTTTAATTGTTGATAATGGCTCTAGTGACAACTCAATAGGAGAGTATTTAAATACTAATACACTAAAAAATATTGAATTTATTAAATTCGATTCAAATTCTGGTTACGGTGGAGGCATTAAAAAAGCCACTAATTATTGTGTTGAGAACTACATTGGATGGATGCCGGGAAATATGAAAATTGCACCAGCAGATGCATGTATTTTCTTCGAGTTATCGATTGATCAAGAATTTGATTTAATCAAAGCAAAAAGAGTAGGCAGGCCTTTTAATGATTGGATAAAAACACTTATATTTGGAATTACAGCATCTGTTCACTTTAAACAAAACATGCTTGATTCAGGAGGAGTTCCTTCATTAACAAAAAAAGACTTTTTTAAAGAAAAAGAAATTTTTATACCTAATGATTTTTCATTTGATGTTTTTATGCTTTACTACTTTAAGTCTAAAAATAAAAAGGTTCTTAGGCCCAAAATTAGATACACTACTAGATTACATGGAGAGTCTAAATGGCAAAGAGGCTACAAGTCTGAACTTAATTTAATAAAGACTATATTTAATTATAAAAACACATGGAAGGAATCATTAAAATAAAGTAGTTTAATTATTGTATTTGATAAATATTGACGAACCAATTTTATTCTGATCATATAACTTATACCTGGTGTCATCAGATACTTTTTCGCAAAATAATCCTATATTTTTCCAATTATCATTACAAGTAATTAAATCTGGTCCAGAATCTAAAATATCATACAATTCTAAATTAGAAATATATTCTTGTTTTTGGAAGTATTCCAATAACCATTCAACATCATGAAATGATGGATGTATGATGAAAGATTCATTCTGTATGTCAAAATAATATAAAAATAAATGATCACCTAGTGCTAAGGCGGTCTCTATTTCATATTCATTTGAAATATCTTGATACAAGCTGTAAATTAAATAGTTATCTTTTTCAAAATTTTTTATGTTTAAAAATGATGTAGCTACTAGAACTGGAAATAAGACTACAAAATTTATATAAATTAATTTATTAACAAATTTTTTATTCTTCAAAAAAGCAATTGCAATAGCAAAAAAATAGTAAAAATAGATTATGTGATGCCAGTAGCCTTTGTTTGCAATTATAAATGTAACTGTCGATACACCAATAAGTTGGTAAATAAAATATTCAAAATTCAATAAATTATGAATACTTCTTAATTTTAAAAATTTATAGATTATTGATAAAGCAATAATGAAATTTACTAAACCTATGAGGATTAATTTATGCTGTGTAATTACAAAGATAAAATATTTTATGAATTTTCTGAATACAAGAATTCCTATATCTGATCTATATAAAAATGGCAATACGAATAAATTTTCTAATAGGATTTTCGATTCATTAAATATTAAATATAAAATAAAGAAAATACTTATAGGTAAAAGAAGCCCAATAAAAAAATAAATTATTTTTGTTTTGTCATTAAAAAATTTTATACATACAAAACCCGTAATGAATAAAAGAATTAACAAAACAGAAGATGTGACTAAGTAAGATAAACTTAGACTAAAACCACATAAAAATATTCTGGCTACACTTATCTTATTTTGTAAAATATAGATTGATAAACTGATGAATAATAATGCATAATACTCAGAATATCCAGCATGTCCTTCAAACTCTATTCCTGTAATTAACACAAAAAACAAAACTGACGACAACGAAGATAAGTTATTATTTGATACTTTTCTCGAAATAAAAAATATTGACAATAACAAAATAGAAAATATCAGGTCATTAAATAACTTGATTGCCAAAAAGCTATTTTCAAAAGCTAATTGTGGAATAAAGTACAAAATAAACAACAAAGGTCCCTTATTTTCCCATTGTTCAGTAAGCGGGAGATTTCCTCTAGAAATATCTTTAGAAGCAACTATAAATGTATTTATATCCCAATTCAAAGTCTCAACCTGAAGAGACGTTAGTTGAACAATTTGAGAAATTGACAAAATAAAAAAAATAGAAAAGTATTTTTTATTCATTTTATGTTCTAGATTTTCAAATAAGTTTAGAATTTTTGATGATTCAATATATTTATTTGTTAATCTCTTTGAATAAATAAATGATAAAAGAAAAAAAATTATTAATATAAATATGATTGACTCGCTATAAAGATAAAAAATATTTGATAAAATTTTACACCTAGCTTACTTATCTAAATTATAATTCATTTTATTATTTTCCAATACATAAACATTACAACTACTACCTAAAAATTTAGACAAAACTGATCTAATTTTGAAATTTAATTTAAATCCAAAAATATTATTTCCAGTATAAAATAATCTATTTTTAGATACATTCATTAAATTCCAATTGTCATGCGATAATTTTTTTTTCCACCAAATAGATGAAAAAACAAATATTTCATGAAGAGTATTTTTTGAATGTTCTCCATGAGGCTTTCCTACATGCCATTTTTTAAGGAGATCAGTTAAAATTGTAAATATTCTCCAAGTTGGAGTTGGCATTAACAAAATCATTTTACTTTTATTTTTTGATACCCTTGACAGCTCATTTAAGATATGTTCAATATCATAAATATGTTCAAAAACATTAGAAGAAAAAACTACATCAAAAACATTTTCTTCAAAAGGAATATTTAAACCATCATAAAATTCAATATTAAAAATATGTTCACTTGAATAATGGCTATTTTCTACATCTAATGCAGAAACTTTGTAACCAAGTTCTGAAAAAAATTTAGCTTGTGCACCAGTTCCGCTACCAAAATCTAATAAGTTTCCATTAACTGTAAAAAATTGAACACAATTTTTTGCTTCTAGTGATCTAAGTTGGTTTAAATATAATAAATTCTCATTAAAAATCCATATATTATTTACTTTGTCTCTAATTTTTATAATTGAATTAATAATAAATTTCATTTCATTTCATTTCTTTCGAAAAAAGTAAAATTCTAGCAAAGTGAATCATAAAACTAATAACCAATGTAGAAAATACGAAATAAGAAAAAAACTGATTTATTATGTCAAAAATAAAATAATCAATCACAAATAAAAATAAATTGAGTCTTAAAAATAAAATAAAAGAAGAGATATTAACTTCTTTTTTCAATGTAAATTTACAGTGTAATAAATAACTTTGGAAATATATATAAATTAAAATAATTCCATAAATCCATTCATTTTGTTGATTGAGTAGGTCAAATATTAAAAAAACTAATAAATTTTTAATAAGATAGTTGAAGCCAGATACAGATGTAATTTTTATAGATTTACTAAACATAACTTTTTTGTGGCCAGAGGCAGAATCGAACTGCCGACCCCTTGTTTTTCAGACAAGTGCTCTACCGACTGAGCTATCTGGCCATTTTGCGGGGACGACGGGATTCGAACCCGCGACCTCCTGCGTGACAGGCAGGCGTGAACTCCAGACTTCACCACGCCCCCG
>MDTD01002207.1_pt1 | contig 18808 bp, 17 predicted proteins | sample 811221 | NCBI WGS metagenome assembly MDTD01 (sample SAMN05326646, study PRJNA326480) | marine metagenome | isolation source: seawater | place: Pacific Ocean: South West | collected 2011 | reverse complement strand
TTGTAGCAAGGCTCCTCTGAATTGGGATGCCGCCCACTGCGACAAGCCCGCTAAACAATAGCCTGCTGCCGGGGCCATGATGAGTATCAAACCGCTCCACTTGCCAGACGCGACTAGCGTTCGTAGCGGCATGAATGACTTGCCTGAAAAACAACAAGGCACCGGGTCGATACGCCCCGGCTCACAGAGACATGAGATACAATGACGACACTGCCTTAGCGAGCCGGATCGTGTCGATCCGGATTTGCCGCAGGTGAAAGAAGTCTGTGGCTTTTAACCGTTCGCCATGGGCCCGCGGCTAGACAACAGAACGGAGACGTTAGGCGAAGTTGAGTCCACAGAAAAAAATTATCTTGCTTTTTGTAGCATGCGTGTTCTGGATGCTACTTTCATACCATTTGGGGGTATTTACCGATTCACTCGGTGGCACTAAAGATACACAAGGTGTCGCACCAATCATTTATGCCATCATGTATCAAATTGCAGGAGGATTATTTTTAGGAGTAACTGCAATCATTATTGTACTTCGTAACTCAATAAACACAGGAATTGCCACAAAAACGCTTGCATTTTCAATCCTGTTTTCGCCAGTTATTGTATGGGTGACGATTTTTTTACTTGAGTTTTTTGATCCTACAATATTTGCCTAACCAACTCGCTCCACTTGCCTGACACGGCTAGAGTTCGCAGCGACACATTCGTCTTATAAAATACTTCCGGAATGATGTCGCTGGCTTTAAAGGATACCAACATGCATGCGGATCATCAGAAAGTAGCAATTGTCACTGGAGCTTCACGCGGCATCGGTCAAGCTATTGCGCTTCGACTTGCAGCAGACGGATTTGCGGTGGTCGTGAACTATGCAAAGCGACTTGATGCAGCGCAAGACGTGGTATCCCAAATCAAACAAGCTGGCGGCAAGGCAACTGCAATTCAGGCTGATGTGAGTGATGTTGACGCAGTTGGGAATATGTTTGATGAAACCCAAGCAGCCTTTGGTGGGATTGATGTACTGGTCAATAATGCGGGAATACTCAAGAACGCAAACGTGACTGATCTAGATGATGAGACGATTGACAGTGTGATTGCCATCAATCTCAAAGGCAGCATCAATACCATGCGACAGGCAGCTCGTCGATTGCGTGATGGTGGGCGGATTATCAATATCACCTCCAGCGTCATCGCGATGAGTCTGCCGACCTATGGTTTGTATGCAGCGAGTAAGGCAGCCATCGAAGCCATGACCCCGGTGTTGGCAAAGGAACTTCGCGGTCGCAACATCACCGTCAATTCAGTTGCCCCTGGCCCGACTGCGACTGAACTGTTTATGGAAGGTAAACCTCAGACATTCGTCGACCACCTGGCCAACCTTTCGCCGCTAGAACGTCTGGGGCAACCCCAGGACATTGCCAACGCAGTCGCGTTTCTGGCAGGTTCCGACGGGGCATGGATCAATGGCCAAACCCTGCGAACCAATGGTGGAGTGATTTAATTGGTTTTCGCACAGCTCGTTCAAAAATCAGCTTCGAAATTAATTTGCAGAATATCCAAAATTCAAATATTCAAGTGAGTTCATAAAACAAAAACGCCATCCGATAGTCACATGTCGGATGGCGTTTTTTGATTGTAATTCAAGAATGATTGTCTGAAGCCTGTACTTTACTCAAGCAGATAAAGGTCGACGGCGACGCCTCAGCAGTAACAAGCTGCCCACGCCAAGCATGCACGCTGTCGTGGGTTCGGGAACAGCAAGCGTGGTCGCGGTAATGGATGACAGAGAAAAACTTGTCCCTTCATCAGCAGGTAAAAACGAGAATGAAATACTCTGGACATTTGTTAGATCAACTCCTTGGCTTAAGAGAAACTGGAAGTCCACGACAAGGTCATTGGATGAAACACCCAGCACATTGTTATCAACAAATTGCCAAAAGTATCCGCCAGTCACGCCACCACCACGAATGTCAAAAAAGAGTTCCCCAGGACCTTGGCCTTGAAAATTTTCAAAGGTAAACGAACCTTCCGTGCCGACATCAAGGAGATTCAAATTCAAACCGGCATTGGCTAGTCCATTATAATTAATACTTACGGGTGCAAATGAAGATGGAGCTGTTTGCACGTTTAGCCCATTATTAAAGCCAACTGTAACACTGCTGCCGTAACCACTCAAAGACACATCGCGATATCCACCGATGACATCACTGTGTAAACCATCGTCAACTACGGAAGTAACACCGCCTAGAGACGCGGACGCTCCACTGGTAAAACTATCAATCACATGAATCGAATCAGCATGTAATTGACACACAGAACCTAAGAAAAGCGTAACAATCACGACTAACAGGGATGGGCGTTTGATAAAATTCAATTTCAAATCTCCGGAAGTATTTTTATATTAACATATCATTTTCAGCATCAAATCAAGATCATTTCGAACTTGCTTGATGATATGAAATTCAATATACACCACATTCAGAAGGTGGTAGATATAGATCAAACGACAATGCACATATCGTCGTAGTTGAACATGTTTATAATGATTATGCCGATTATGAGGAAAGTACATTTAAAGAGCATGAACAGAAGGCGCATCAAAAATACTCGAACAACTGCAAGTGCCAGCATCGTAAGGAACATCAATCAATGCTGATAATCACTGCTTGATGAAGCCTTGCTTTTTCAGAAAAGTCTCTGCTGCTTCGAGTGTCTGTTTAAAGCTTTCACCACGATTGAAAAAACCGTGGCCCTGGTCTTTGTAAATGATGACTTCACATTCTGAACCGACTTGCTGCATCCGTTTTTTGTATTCTTCCATGGTGGCAACAGGAATCAATTTATCCTTATCGCCGAGCATGATCAGAGTTGGTGGAGCGTTTTGGGTGATGTTATGCAATGGTGAAAATTCGGGATACTTATCCTTGATCCGATCATGGCCATAACCCCCTGGCCCATTGTCAATCACAGGATTAAACAGCACGAGTGCAACAGGAACCGGGCTGATCGATACATCGTCCTGCGGGTCGTCAAAGGATTTAATCAAAGCACATGCGGCTGCAAGATGTCCACCTGCTGAACCACCCCCTGCAACGATCCTCTCAGCATCGACACCTAACTTTGCAGCATTCTTGCGGACCCAACGCATCGCGGACTTGGCATCGGCAACGCAATCAAACGGTGGGGTGCCATGTCGTTTTTTCGTGCGATAATCCGGCGTGATAGCGACCATCCCCAATTGCGCCAAGCGCAGGCTTTGTCGTTTGAAGTGATCCATATTTCCGCTAGTCCAACCGCCACCGAAATAAAAGACGATGGCAGGACGCTTATCAGTGACTTTATGATCCGGCGGGAAATAGACATTGAGCTTAAGCTCCACATCCTCGACGTGCTTATACGTGTACACGGCATCGGGTTTTTGATTCTGAACTTGCTGCTCCGCCAACACCAGCGAACAAACGGCAAGCAAAATAAACAACATTACAAATTGATTCATTTTCATAAGATCACATATCCAAATATCGCGAAGAGGGACAATCTAAATCTGCGGGAAGTGTCGAAAAAACTCAATAGATATACACACGAAAGTTATCGCCAGATGGAGAGCTTGGGTTTTTCAGGTGGTGTTGGAATATCGATTGCGTTGAAAGCCTGGACAACTTCTTCCCATTTTTGCATTTTGTCGAGTTCTGAGAAATTGCCATTAATGAGTTCGGATTTGATCTGATCAAGTTTGTTGAGCTGCTCTTGCATTTGTAATGCTCGTTTGACCATGTTGTCTCGGAATGCCTGGCTTTGTGATTGAGCTTTGGAAAGCATTAAAGCGTATTTGAGTTTTTCCCGCATCGGTACCGTGATCGGCTCAATGAAATAACTGCGGCGAACCACTGACAACAATTCTGTCCCCGAATAGACTTGCAAAGCATTGATGTTGGCACCTTCGTCTTCGGTGATCATGGGGATATCGAAAGATTTGGTCTGCCCTGCGGGGACGCTTCCGGTGGTGGTGTAGGATTGATGCGACTGGCCGGTGGATGAAGTGTAAAAGGTCAGCGGCAGATCGGTTGCCTTGCCGTTGTGGATGGAGATTGAAGCCATCTGTTTACCGAAGGTTGCTTCAGGCACAACGGCTGCGACGGTTGAGACATTTTCATTAAAGAGTAACTCGCCAAACCAGTCGGGGGTTTTGAATGATGCTTCAATGCTGCCGACCCATGTTGTGTTTTCGCGTCGTTTACCCGTTGGCGTGGTGTAGCGTTGTCGTGCAAACTGGACGCGCCAGATATCCCCCTTTTGGGGAACGGGCATCCCTAATCCTTCATAGGGGACGGCCCATTCCACATACCAGCAGTCCTGATCATGGTAGGTGGCTACACGGAATCCTTCACATGTCCATGAGACGTTGGTCTTCCGCTCATAATCGTGCCCGTCCCAGATAATGCCCGCGTTGTTGGTAATCAGCTGTATGACTTCCTGGCCGGTCTGGTCAGTATCCAAAAACCATTCCAGTGCATCATCGGTCCAGACACTGTCATCGCGATTTTCCGAAGCGCTTACGAGATACCGCATGTAGGGTTCCATCATGCGAGCACCGACATAAAAATGCGTATCGTCATAGGTGACATAAATCAGTGACTCGGCTTCAGCAGGCGTGATACCGGGGACTTTGTCATCAAGATTATCATTTGATCGAATGAAATTTGTCAGTAATGCCGCGTGGTCCCATGCTGGGTCATCGAGCTTACCATCAATGATGGGTGGCATATCGCAACGTTTGATGCTGATGCGGTGTCGGGCGATTTTACCGGGCAACTCTGAAAGCATATTGCGGATGTCGCTCGAGGTTGCTTGCTGAGCATGTGCAACACCAACCATGAAGAATAGTACGAGTCCCAATCCAATGACAGATCGTTTCATGATATCCTTTTCATGATTGCATAATCGTTGACAAAACGCATTTAAACAGGTGTTCTAAGTCTAGCCGGTAACTTGCGGGAGGCAAGTTGGAAGAGGCCTAAAGCGTCCTGGAGCGAGTGAAATTTCTAATCTGTCGCGGCAGGTCGGTTCTGGAACGCTTCGGACAATCCATGGCGCCATTCCATGTAGGCATAGGGGATGTCCAATTGCTTATGCAGATCGACGAGTTGTTGCTGAAATTTTTCGTAAATTTCCTGTTGCCAATCTGAGGTCCCCTGCTGGCAGAAATAGACTCGGCAACCCAACGGGCGGATGGTATGCGTTGAGCAGAGTCCATCGACCTGAAACGGGCATGCTGCTTTGAGGTCAATTGACTCTGGGCTATTGGGGATTTGTCGACAGTACCAGGCGATCTCCAAACCGGTCACATAGAGCAGGTGGCCGTAGGCATTGAAATTACAGCATTTGCCACTGGACCAACAGGTCGGCCCCTTGGCGGAAATGGCTTGCCCAAGGTCATCGTAAATTTGCCGGATGGCTTGATCAATCTGTGGTGTTTGGCCAAGTTCATACCATTTGCGCCAGTGGTTCTCATCCGTCATTGCTGTCTCGAATCACTCGGATGTCTTCGATGGGATAGAACTTGCCTTGACCTTTAGCTCCTCCTGCAGTCATGCCTGGGCATCTGACAGAAGCGCGTTCCCAATGCTTTGGGGTTTTGAGATTTTCAGGCCAGAACGGCCATGTACGACATTGCTGAGGTCGGACAGAGTAGATCGAACACCCCCGCTGCCCTTCTTTGTTTTCTTTGAGGAAGACACAGTCGTATTCACCTTGCTTGTTTTGAATTTCTTTAAGTGTCCGACGACCATATTCAACAAAGCTGTAAATCTGTAGAAATTCGACCTTCTTCATTCCCAGGTGATCCGCCATTTCCCTGGCTTCCTGGTCATTGAACCAGACATAGCCTGTTGGCCCCGTGCAGCAATTGCCACACTGGGTGCAGGTGAAACTCAGACCATCGTCATACCATGTTGTTTGTGTATCGGCGGAATCAGGCATAGCGGGTATTGTATCACGGGGTGAAATCTTTTCCCATGCGACCGGTAAGGTTCAACCATTGACACTTGGAACACTGGCATGCAACAAGGCTTCAATGTGGACCGCGACGGCCTGTTTAAGACTGTTGACTTCGTATCCGCCTTCAAGGATTGAAACCACGCGTCCCTGGCAAAATTCACCAGCTATTTGAATCAATTGCTGACTCATCCATGCAAAGCCCTGCGTACTTACACACAGGTGTCCGAGCAGGTCATTGGTCGCTGCATCAAAACCGGCGGAGATGAGTAAAAACTGCGGTTGATACTCGCGGAGTCTGGGTAGGACCTTCTTGTTAAAAACTTTCTCAAATGCTTCATCATCACTGCCAACGGACATGGGGATATTAAGGGTGTAGCCTTTACCTGCACCAACACCTTGCTCGTCAGAAAAACCTGTCCCGGGAAACTGGTGATTGGGGTCTTCATGTGTACTGATAAACAAGACATCGCTGCGGTCTTCAAAGAGATGCTGGGTTCCATTGCCGTGATGCACATCAAAATCGACAATGGCAATACGCGACAGGTCATATTCCGTAAGTAAATACTCCGCGGTGATGGCGATGTTGTTATACAGACAAAAGCCCATGGAGCGATCACGTTCCGCGTGATGTCCCGGCGGACGCACGGCACAAAACGCATTATTGATTTGCCCCGTCATCACCTGCTTGGCTGCTTCGAGACATCCGCCGACAGCTTGTTTGGCAACCAATTCTGACGCACGGCAAACCACCGAGTCGGGAACATCCACAAACGGTACGCCATAGCTGCAGGCTGCATGAATGCGATGCAGATAATTTCGATCATGCATTTTCAGTAGCCAAGACTCATCCACTGTATGAAACGGTACAGTAACCACCGCGTCAATGAGCCCCGTCTCATGAAGCATCGTATCGATGGCCTCAAGACGTTCTGGGCGCTCCGGATGCCTTGGCCCGGTGGCGTGACGTTGGTATACAGGATCATGAACCAGACCGGTGGGCATGGTAACGCATCTCACTGAAGAATCATTTGTAAAACAGCAATCACCTTGTTCAAATCAAGGCCTGACAATTGTACGGTTTTATGTGGATTGGTTGTACCCCGGATCACACAAACCTCGCGCGGGGGTAAAGAAAATGTCTTGGCAAGCAATTTACAGATCGCTTTATTTGCCTTGCCACCTTCGGGTGCTGCTGCTACCTGAACTTTCAAACGATCCCCTAAAACACCGGCAATTCGCGTCCGACTGGCACATGGAACGGCTTTGACCTGCAACAAAACACCTTCTGATGAATGGCTGAGGAACGTGTCAAAATGGTTGAAAATCTCAGATGACATTGAAACCAAGATACAGCAACGTTAGCCTTTTAGCATGTCCAACATCATTTATCTTATGGCAGATCAACTTCGCTACGACTTGCTGGAGGCTTACGGTGATCAACAGTGTGACACACCACACCTTGATGCACTGACGCAGCAGAGTACTGTATTCGAACATCACTATACGATTTGCCCGTTATGCGTCCCTACACGCAGCAGCCTGATGACGGGGCTTTACCCGCGCCAGCATGGTGCCATCATCAATGGCTGGTTTCCTGAAGAACGAGAACATGGCACGGTGAAAGCCGATCTGGACTTAGTGCCCAATCGCATCTCTGCCAGGGGCTATGACGTTTATCACGCAGGAATTCAACATGTTCGAACACCTGGCGGGTTTGAAGCCAACTGCCCGGATGTCAAATTTATTGGCCCCAGCTCCGTCGGATCACATCATCGCCAACTGCACAAAAAAGGGTTGATGCTCCCGGACATGACTGTCTTTCGTGATCCCGTGCTTGAACATGCAGGTGGACAATCACGGATCACCTCGGGGACAAGTGCACGCACGGCAGTCTGGCCGTTACGCGAAGATCTGTTTTACGATTCAGTCATTACCAATCAAATGGTAACTGCCATCAAGGAACACGATGGCAGCAAGCCCCTTTGCATGTATGGGATGTTCTGGCTTCCGCACCCCCCTTTGTGGGCTCCGCGTAAATGGGCACACATGTATCATCCCGAACAAGTCGGCATTCCTTCAACCGTGGGCAAGTGGTATCAAGGTATGCCCGCGATGCAGCTTGCCAATACCGCAGGCCAACTCGGATCGCATGTCCCGATGGAACATTGGGCACATGTCTGGGCGATGTACATGGGGATGACAAGTATGCTCGACGACTGTGTCGGACGGATTGTGACTGCGCTTAAAGAAACAGGCCTCTACGAAGACACGCTGTTGGTCTTTACTTCAGATCATGGTGAAATGCTTGGATCGCATCGGCTGTTTCAGAAAATGTGTTTATACGAAGAATCGGTCCGAGTCCCCCTGCTGGTCAAAACGCCCGGCCAGAAGTCCGCCAGACGTGTCACGGAGATGACCGATCATCTGGACCTAACTGCGGCTGTCCTTGAACAGGCAGGCTCTGATCCAATCACCGACTCCACTGGCAAAAGCTTATTGCCCCTGGCACATGGCCAACCCAACAACCGACCGCGTAAGACAGTCTTTGCAGCATACGACGGTTCATCAGGGTGTGGGTTTTCACACCGGATGATCCGTACCAGTACGCATAAGTTCATCCACAACATCGGCGACAAACCCGAACTGTATGACATGATCGAAGACCCGCATGAAACACGCAACTATGCGAACCATCCAAAGGTCGCACCACTGCAAAACAAACTTGCTGGATTGTTAAATGGTTGGATGGATCAATTGGATGACCCTCAGCCACGGGCAGCCTTGATGGAAAAAGCGCCAACCGCAAAAGATGAATCGACAGATCCGGGTGACAGTATGATGGGGTGATGGCATCATCCAAACACGACATGGATTTGCGTTTACACGGGAATGAAAGAATAACCGGTCCTGTAGTATGCCCCTACTCCCTACTCCCCTACGCTCTGGACTTGAATCAAATCTTCCTGTGTGATTGGTGTTTCCAAACGTGATCCGGGAATCGCCTCGTCCACGGTGTACTGCCCCACCGCGGTTCTGCGCAGCGAGGCACAGTGTCCGCCGGTTCCTAAAATTTTACCAAGGTCACGGGCGATGGATCGGATATAGGTTCCCTTGCCACAGGTGATGTCCAACTCTGCGTAGGGCCATGTGTAATTCATGAGTTGTATGTCATGCACCATCACGGTACGCGGGTCGATATGGACTTCTTCACCCTTGCGAGCGAGTTTATAGGCACGCTGGCCGTCAATGTGAATGGCTGAATACATTGGTGGGATTTGTTGAATCTCGCCAGTGAGTTGGGCCAATGCTTCGATAACTGCCTGGCGTGAGGGCGGTGTATCGACTGACACTTCCTCACGTTCACCTTCAAGATCATCAGTCTGAGTAAACGCGGACAGGTCAACCTTGGTGATATATTTTTTGGTTGTCCCCATGAGTGAGTCGACGAGTTTGGTTGCTTTGCCAAGGCAGCAGACCACGACTCCTGTTGCCAATGGATCAAGTGTGCCTGCATGTCCGGCTTTGCATCGATCAGTCGCTCTACGGATACGACGAATCACATCCATGGAACTCCAACCCATCGGCTTATCGACAATGAGAAGGCCATTGAGGTTGCTATGTGAGTAAGGTTTTCGTCCCATGACTCAGGCGACCGGTTGTTCAATCTGTAGAACCTGGTCTTCAGCGTGATAGCTTGATCGAACCATCGGGCCCGACTCCACGTGGCGGATGCCCATTGCTTCACCGAGTTGTTTAAAAGCAACGAACTGAGAAGGATCCACCCAACGGTTCACCGGCAGGTGGTTGCGGGTGGGTTGGAGATACTGGCCAATGGTCAGGATGTCACAGCAGCCATGATCGGTCTGCGTGTAGTCGATGAGGTCCTGCATCAACTGTGTCACTTCGGCATCTTCTTCGCCGATGCCCACCATGATGCCGGTCTTGGTGTTAAGGCCTTGCTCCTTGGAGCGTCGAAGCAGTTCCAGTGAACGTTCATACTTGGCTTGTGGACGCACCACCGAGTAGAGCCGACTGATGGTTTCCATGTTGTGATTGAGAATTTCAGGACGTTCAGCCAGGACGACATTCAGCGCATCCCAATCACCACAGAAGTCAGGTATGAGGACTTCGATGGAGGTCTGCGGCGAGTTCTTGCGAATTTCACGGATCGTTTGGGCCCAGATCGCTGCCCCACCGTCATCAAGTTCATCGCGGTTTACGGAAGTGATGACAATGTGCTTAAGCTGCATCAGTCCGGCCGCTTCGCCAACACGACGTGGTTCATCAGTATCCAATAAAGGCGGGCGTCCGGTCTGGATATGGCAAAAGCCGCAAGACCGGGTGCAGATGTCCCCCAGGATCATGATCGTAGCCGTGCCTCGAGCCCAACACTCGCCCATGTTGGGGCATTTGGCTGACTCGCAGACCGTATGCAGAGAGTGCTTGTCAACAATCTGACGCAGATCGTGATAACCATCCCCGCCGGGGAGTTTCATTTTCAACCATTTGGGCTTGCCTTTACGGACAAACTCGTGGTCTTTACCGTCAATTATCATGTCGCTCAATGAAATCATAAGACGAGCAGTTTAGCAGGAATTCGTGATGAATGATAGACTTTTGGTTCTGCGGGTGACTTGAACTTGACCAAAACCGTTTGGGCGTCGATACTTGGCTATTCCCACGCCGCTCATTCTGCTCAGGAGTTCGCACTTATGAAGATCAAGCAATGGACGCTGTTGCTCTTGACCTGTTGTCTGACGATCACTTTGGGGTGTGCCAATAAGCAGGCCACTGATGTTCAAACGTCCCAACCTGTCCAAAAAAGTAAAGTCACCAAGTCCGACCCAGGTATCATCGCAGGTACGATTGGTGGAACCGGAAAGGTCATCGGCTCGACATTCAACGCGGCTGATTCACTGGTCCGTGGCACGATCTCACTGATCCCATTCGTCGATGTCCGCAAAGCCCAAAATGTCCAAGACCCTCAGCAATCAAGCAGCTTCCGAAACGATTTCCCCATCGCTGCATCGGAATTGCTTCGCTCAGGACTAAAGGTTCATTGGGCCAGCAATCTTGATGTGCCCAAAAGTGAACGCATCAGTTGCTGGGCCGTACTTGAAGGTGGATTCCTGGTCACCGTTGAAGTCCCAAGCAATCTGTTTACGGTGATTAACCTTCGTGACGGCAGCATTGTCTGGCGTCAAATCCATGGTCAGTATACGGATCGGTTTTACACGCCCTTTAGACATGAGGATTACATCTGCGTCAACAGTGAAACGCATATGTTCAAGATCGATCTTCGTACGGGGCGTCTGGCAGAATTTGTAGAACTCAAGGCAGTGGTTAACAATTCACCGGCCCATGTCAACAATTTTGCGATATTTGGCGGACTCAATGGTCGTATTTTCGGCCATGATATCAACACTGGTTTCCCCAAGTGGAGTTACCAGATGCAGGCTGGTATCACCGCCCATCCTGTTGCATCCCCTGCGTCAGTCTTTGTCGGTGATTCCAGCGGCGTGTACATATTGCTCAATGCCAATGATGGCACACCCTCTTGGAAGGGACGAGCCTTCCGGCAAATTTCCGCACCGGGTGCGATTGCCGTTGAGCAGAACATCGTGTTGATTCCCAGTGAAGACCAAACACTCTACGCATTGGATATGACGTTTGGAAACGATCTTTGGCGATACCATGCCAAGCGTGCACTGACGCATCAACCCCATGTCATGGGCGATATGGCTTTACTACCTATTACCGGTAACGGCTTGATTGCCTTGGATATCCAAACTGGCAAACCGATCTGGCAGACCAATGAACTGCTTATGCCTTACGACAGTGATGACGAGTACATCTACTGCCACAAAAGCGATAGTCTCTGGGTTCTTGACAAAAACACAGGCAAGACTGTTTCCCAGATTCCAACCGCTGCCCTCACTGACATGATAGCTCTGGGCAACAAACAATCCCTTGTCATCACCAAGACGGGGCGTCTGCTTAAACTTCAACGATAAAATTCTGTTTTCTTTTGAAATCAACTGTGAACAAGTCATCAAACGCTGACATTGGGACTGTCGACATGGCTTGAGTTTCTGGGGTATGATATACGTCTGTTTTGTTATTGATTGTTTAACTCGATCTTCGGAGAAGATGAATGTCCGATCTGGTGCCTGTGCGTCGTGCGTTGCTTTCGGTTAGTGATAAGACCGACCTGATTCCCTTTGCCAAGTCCTTAGCCAAGTATGGTGTGCAGTTAATCTCCACCGGCGGTACAGCCAAGGCATTGAGCGATGCGGGTTTGGAAGTAACCCCAATTGATGAAGTGACCGGGTTCCCGGAAATGATGGATGGTCGTGTCAAAACGCTGCACCCTCGTGTCCACGGCGGCTTGCTGGGACTGCGTGACAATGACGGGCATGTGGCATCCATGAAAGAACATGGCATCGACCCCATTGATCTGGTCTGTGTGAATCTGTATCCCTTTGAACGCACCATTGCCAATGAAGATGTTGCTGACGAAGAAGCCATCGAACAAATCGACATCGGTGGGCCGAGCATGCTCCGCAGTGCCTCGAAGAATCATGCGTTTGTTACAGTCGTCACCAGTCCGACTCAATATGACGCCCTGATTAATGATCTGACCGCCAATGACGGTGCAACGAGTCTGGAAATTCGCAAGCGTTTTGCAGCAGCGGCATTCGCCCGGACGGCTGCTTATGACACTGCCATCGCGCAATGGATGCAGACCCGTCTGGACACCACCACCGCTGATGGTGTGTTTGGAACTGCCCTGCTTATCCGCATGGATCGCGCGGACGAACTGCGTTACGGTGAAAACCCTCACCAAAAAGCGGCACTGTACAAAGACCCCAATTGCACCGAAGCCAACGTGGTCAACGCCAAGCAACTTCATGGCAAGCAACTGAGCTTCAACAATCTCTATGACGCCTCCGCGGCATTGGAACTGGTCAAAGAATTCGACAAGCCTGCAGCAGTTGTCGTCAAACATACAAACCCCTGTGGTTGTGGCGTGGCAGATGATTTGAAAACCGCTTTTGAAAAAGCATACGCTGGCGATCCCATGGCAGCCTTCGGCGGGATCGTTGCAGTCAACAAACAAGTCGATCTGGCAACTGCGCAAAGTATCACCGAAGGTCAGAAATTCCTGGAAGTCATCGTGGCACCAGGCTATGACGACGAGGCTTTGAAACTGCTCTCAGAACGATGGAAGAATGTCCGCCTTTTAGCTGTTGGCAAGATTGACGATCCGGCACATCGTGATCCGGCGCAAGCTGACATGAAACGCATCCTGGGCGGTGTCCTTGTTCAGCAACGTGACCTTGTGGATATGACACCTAAAACATGGCAACATATGGCAGGCCCCAAACCCACCGATGAACAGCTCGCTGATCTGGCGGTCGCATGGGCAGCAGTCAAACATGTCAAATCAAACGCCATCACCCTGGCAAAAGATGGCGCCTTGGTTGGTGCAGGTGCGGGCCAAATGGATCGTGTCGAATCGTGCAAGATCGCCATCCAAAAGGCCAACGTCAAGGATCAGAATCGTTCGACAGATAGCGTTGCTGCTTCGGACGCCTTCTTCCCATTCCGTGATGGTCCGGACCTGCTCATTGCTGCAGGCGTTAAAGCCATCGTCCAACCTGGCGGCTCCAAGCGTGATGACGAAACCATCTCTGCCTGCATCGACGCGGGAGTGACATTGCTGTTCACCGGTCGTCGTCATTTTAGACACTGATTCAATTTCGATATGACAAAAATAAAACCAGAGCAGGCATTGCCACCTGCTCTGGTTTTTTAATTACCCATTTGGGTTTCAATCAAAGTGTTGAAAATTGTTACTCATGTACACCGGGTCTTAGCACGATGTTGTCATACAACTGAGCGGTATTGCCACGAATGACCAACTGAGTAAATGCCTTGAAGTCTGCGTCTTTTGCGACACCTTTAACGACGCCATCAACTGAGAGTTTCAACTCGCCTTTTTCTGAGTCATAAATCAATCGCATCTTAGCCATTGGCCATTGCACGGCTGAATGTCCACTGGACACACGTTTGGAAATTGACTTGCCACGCGTGGAATAGACAAAAGATTTGGATTCATCAAACTTCATCAGACAAACAGCGCCTTGCCCTTCATGGTATTTTTCATTGGAAGAATCCCATAGCAATCCATAGCCTTGTGTTGCTGAGGCATTCATCACAGCAACGACACCACCGCGTTGATAGTTGGTATGCAACATGTCCATGGTTAAAGTAAACGAACCTTTGATCGGCTGATCCATCGGACGTTTAATAATGTTGTTTGTGACCAGCAAGACCGATGAGTCAACAATTTGCTGTTGGCTTTGGATTCGAGCGTTACCCTGCCACTTATCCTTGTTGATCATATCGTCGGCAATAACCGCATCAGCAGGAGCAACCAACGATTCAACCTCAACGACAGGTTTCTCCAACTCCGGCCAAGCGCTCTCGAAGTTAGGGATCGCAACGAATTTTGGTGAACCCCAGTTACCTGCAGAATCCTTGGCACGAATCCATGCAAAATGAACGCCGGGGGTGTCGAGAATCTTGTCTGGCATTTCAAATCGGTAACAGACTGACAGCCCTTTTTCATCCAGTATCTCAGGAGTTTGTGTGACAAAGCGTGATTCACGTGGTTGGCCCAACACACTGAGCGTCGCAAGCCGACGACCGCGGCCTACAATTTCAAGCGTCGGATCATTCTTCAGGTCAATCGCACGTGGGGGCATGGCAAGCATACTCTGCCAACCTTCCCATGCCTCAACGGATATCTCGCGCGGCTTGTTGGCGGGTTTTAGTGGCAGCGTCACATGTGTTCTGATTGAACCCATCGGTTCGGAAAGTGCAATTTGATTCACTGACCTGGCCAGGACTTTCAAACCCGCAAGCGGGGATGTAGGTTCAAATGCCCAACCGGCTGCGATCCACGGCTGGTCACCTAATTCATGTGCTGTAGAACCCAGATCAAACCTCTGGGACGTTGAGGTTAGTTCACGGGCACAACCAATCTGAAAATCGCCCATGATGCCTTTGACTGCATAGGATGGGCCAAGGTCACCTTCTGTGATTTTGATATTGCCAGTGTCTTTGGATTCACCGGGTTGTGCAGCTTTCCAGTAGCGATCGCCATCCCATGTCACTTCCAATTCCACAACAGGGCTGACCGTGTCACGTGCATAAACCCACATGGCCCCGCCACGTTGATGGGATCGGTACACTCGGTCGATGATGGGTCCAGCACCGTCGCCATAACCAAGCTTTTCCCAAATCATGGGGATCACCGACTCCTTGGGCGGGTTGGCTGGCTCGACGAATGCCTTACCTTTGAGATGTGCAATCATTCGACAGTAGAGGAACGGATCATCCGTTAAACCATCAATATCCCATGCTGGTTCAAAGTTGGCACCTTCTTCATAATCGTTCCAACTTGAAAGCATGATAAAGTCGGGTTTATCCTGCATGGTAGCTTCGACATGCATTTCAAAAGTCCGTGCTGATTTGCCATAGACACCGACTTTACGTTGACGCCAGGGTTGAGCCGTCCCATCAAATTTGGGATAGATCATGTCGCCAATTTTTTTGTTTTGTTTATGGCCAATTGCGATGGTCTTAGCTGGATCCTGGATCGAGAAGTCAACGTTTCGATGCTTACTTTCACTGCGATGATTACTGGCAGAAGAAATAATCGCGTCGACTTGTGGGACTTGACTAACTTTATTGACATCACCAAAAATCATCCAATACACTTCGCCGACTTCCTGTTCGACGGCTTGCATCATCTTTGTGGTCGCTTCGACACCTGGCCAGTAGCCGAAGGTCTGGTAGTAGTAGACCGGCTTACCATCAATTTTCAAAAAGCCCGGGTGATCCTTGACGATTTTCAGAAAACGAATAATGCGCTTTGCCATGATGTCCGGTTCCTGACAAACCGAGCCTTTACGGAAAGCAACTTCATCCATGTAGAAAATCTGATAGTCCTGTTCAGCTGCCAGGTCGAGGATGGGCAGGAACAATTGCTCTTCATTGAGGAAGGTAATTCCCTTGGACAACTCCGGGTGAATCATGACAACAGTTGATTGGATTCCTGCTGCTTTCATGCACTGTATCTGCCAGCGAATCACATCCGCATTGGTGGAGTCATATATGCCGACATAAGGATAACCGTTGCGATCCCACTGCATCCGCCACGGCTGCATGTCACTGGTTAACCGCGTGCTCATGTGACTCATCGCACGGTTTGGATGTGTGTAACTAAACCCCCACCAGACATGCCACTCTTGACAGAACACGGGAATTTTACTGGCTATACCTTGCGTCTTGGGATTCATCTGAGCATGAAGCTTCGTGGTACAAATCAAGCTTAAAATCAGTCCCAGTAACATGCAGATCATTCGATCGGATTTGATATTCAAGGGGCAACTCCAAATGCAAAAAGACGTATATGACCAGCCTGATGCGAAACAGGACTGCCCAAAAAACATTGATGATTTATAAATTTGAGAATGAGGATTTAAGTCTCACCCAACAGCTTTCCGGAAAACTTCCCGACACTTTGTCGTTCCTGCAGGTAACCTTGTATCCAGACTTCTTTGGCGGTTTTGCTCGGATGGTTGATCTGCTGCTCTAAGAGCCTTACCACAGCTTGAGCCTGGGCATCGGGGTCATAGGTCATCGAAGTCACAGGTGGCACCTGATAAGCAGCATCTTCTTCGCGACTATCGGCACTGACAACACTGACTTGCTGAGGCACATCAATCTTCAACTCATTGAGCACACGCATGACTGCAAACATAACTTCTGCATTGGCACAATAAATTGCTGAAAACTGAGTATGCTTCGTTTGAAGATATTGTTTGAATTGCTCATAGCAATTCTTCCGAGAATCTTGACCCGCTGGGGTATTCATATCCAGCAATAATTCGTCAATATTTTTTTGATGATTCTCATTGAGTATCTGTTTCCAACCCGAAGCGCAATCCTGCATTGGCCCCGTACTGGTTGTGGGTAAAACCAATAGTATGCGACGGTGTCCATGTTCAACGAGATGATTGACTCCCATGCAAGCCATTTGGCGATCGTCAATACAAACCGTATTGGTCATCAATTCCGGTCGATGATCCTGAACCATCACCAATGGTACACGAGGCTTGGCAAAAGCTTTGGTCAAATGATCGGGAATCGCTTCATTGGTTGTTAAAATCACCCCAGCTTGCCCATTGCCAAGGGCATGTTCCATGTCCAAACCTTCCATGGTTCGATAGAACGAATACTCAAAAAGCCAATCCCGTTCATGTCCCAATTGGGCAACGCTTCGGCAAATCAAGTCATACACATTCGACGGCCAATCAGGTCGGATGATACGAACGCGTAAGGCAACATTCTCAATCACATCGCGCACAATCAGACGCCTGGAACCATCGCGGCGACTGACGAGTCCTTCGCGTCTGAGTGTCGTCAAGGCTCGGTCAATGGTGGCCTGCGATGCATCAAACTCCTGCATCAATGAGCGATGTGTTGGAATCTGCTCACCTGGTTGCAAACCAACAACTTTCTGGCGAAGTTGCTGGGTCACCTTGTAATGCTTGGTTGCGCTAAGGGGTACAGTCATGCTGAATTTTTGCATCGATACATACAAATGTCAATCGGTCTGCTAAAAATATTTTCAATTTCTGCTTCAATGTCGAATTCTGGATTCACATTCACTCGATTAATGTCCTGTTTTCGGTTATCAGGCCCAATAAAATGCAAAACAGATCACATCTGCATAATATTTTGAATCCATGGCTTGATTCATGACAGATTGGTGACTAATATTTTGCATCGATACATAATGCCTCGTCCGATTCAGACTGTATTCCCGTCATTCAGGAGAGCATGACAATGCAAAGAACACGATCCTGTTCCCATTCTGCCGCCTTTACATTGATTGAACTGTTGGTGGTGATTTCCATCATTTCCTTGTTGATTTCGATTCTGCTGCCTTCGCTGGCCAAGGCTCGTGTCGCTGCCCGAAGCATCAAGTGTCAGGCCAATCAGCGTCAACTGGGCATCACTCTGATGCAGTATGTCAATGATTTCAAGGATTGGGCGCCGGCCGCCAAAGGTGATTGGGAAGCTTACCCCAGAAACACATGGGGCTACCTCATGGTCAAGCAAGGCTACATCAAGGAAAGAACGGAATACAAACGGCCGACGATTCTGGCCTGCCCTGAGTTGCCGTCTGCGGGTGGGACGTATATCAGCACTTACACCATGCGTGCCACGATTAGCTCGCCGGTTTACCCGACCTATTTCCGACTGGGATCAGTGGTCTACGATTCGGGATACCAATCAGGCAGTACAACCATCGCATCCAAGGAATACGATCAGCCGACCAACATGTTATGGGTTGCTGATGCCGTTCAGTGGACAGGTACAAGAACGCAGCACTACATGGCTGAACGCACTTCCATATCAATCGATGCCCACGACGAAAAGCCCAGTGTCCTGTTCATGGATGGCCATGTGGTCGGTCGCCTCAGCAAATTCAATTACTTTTACCTTCATCGTGACATGGCTGGCAATTTGGACAACTACGGCTTTGTCGATTGATTGGCAGTAACCATTCTGACAGCCTGCTAGGCATGAACAGATAAGTCCATGGCATATTTAGAGCCGTTCAAACAATTAATCTCCACCCTCCGTCACTCCCGCGTAGGGACATTATGCACGTCATTTCACAAGTGCTTGTATGGATTGAGATTGCGGACGATTTAAAGGTTGAGCTTACTCGACATCA
>MDTD01186784.1_pt1 | contig 18809 bp, 20 predicted proteins | sample 811221 | NCBI WGS metagenome assembly MDTD01 (sample SAMN05326646, study PRJNA326480) | marine metagenome | isolation source: seawater | place: Pacific Ocean: South West | collected 2011 | reverse complement strand
TTTGACTGTTCTATTAATTTTGCAAAACAATAGCTCTTATCATGAGAGCGTCTGCATTCACCCTGAGCCTTCTCTGTGCCCTCCCTCTTCACGCTGAATCCACTAAGTACGATCTCCTCCGAGCTCGCAGCAATGAACAGGAGAGACAAATCCGCACATTGGAGAGCGAAATAGAGGCTCTACACGATAAACTGGCCCTTGAGCGGCGCCGGTCCCGGGTGACAAGCCCGGTCTCATCCTCAGTAAGCCGTCCGGAATCACCCGACGTCAAAACCTATGTTGTAACTACTGGAGACACCCTTTCGTCCATTGCCCGCGCGCACCACTCCTCAGTGGCCAAGCTGATGAAAGCAAATAATATTGAAGATCCAACCCGCTTACGGGCGGGACAGCAAATCGCCCTGCCCTCTGATGCGGTTATCTCCTCCCCTACTCCTTTTTTCAAGAAGACTCCTCCCAGAGCGGTCCCAGTAGCTGAGGAGAAGACAACGCTCCCAGCGAAGCTTAATTCCGACCACACCCAACCGATTGAACAAGGCGTGACGAAATATAAGATTCAACGCGGTGACACCTTATACGGCATCGCTCGACGCTATGGTCTCAGCATCGAACAGCTGCGAATTCTCAATCCTGATGTCGAGGATCGCATTCTGGTAGGACAAGAAATCGCACTCCAGCACCAGGCGACCCGAAGATCACAAGAAGAAAGACTTTCTGTTATCCCGGCAACGGTAAAAAAAAGAACGCCATCACCAAGGACCATTACTTACAAACCCGTCCAGACTAACGTACGCCCAACCAAGAAGACTCCGACCAAGGAACCGAAGAAAACTCTGAAGAAGGCTACAGCTCCATCAAAGAACAAGATCTCCACCGTTGAGCTGAATTCGTCCAAGACGAAGTCCGTGGAGGCTCCTACGAGAATTTCTTCTATCTTCGTCTCGGAAGAAGTCACTTTTGCTGATTTTGCTAGACGCCATGGAACCACGCCGGAGGAGCTCAATGCTCTCAACGGTTGGGATTTCAGAGGTAGTCTTCTGCTGGCTAAAGGCTCTGAAATTTATGTTCCTGGAAGCTAATGATCTGGGCTCCAGTATTCCTTTTAGCCCCTTCTCGAATCTCAACGGCAAGGCAGGGCGACGCCCGGTAGGAGCTCCGGTTCTGCCGGGCGTCATTTCTTCCGGACACCAGCCACAGCTGATGTTTAGAGACGGTTTACAGTGTCCTCAGTGGATACAGTAGAAATAGCAATATCCTCTACACTCTGCATCATAGGATCTTGCCGTTTTCCAAGCAGCCAGCGTCCCCCTATCCGTAGATCCTCAAGGATTACGTATGCAGAAGGAACCAGCAATAACGTGATGGTAGTGGCAAAAAGAATACCGAACCCGAGAGAGATCGCCATTGGAATGATGAAGCGGGCCTGCATGTCCGTCTCCATCAGCATCGGTGTGAGACCGACAAAGGTCGTCAGGGAAGTCAACAGGATCGCACGAAAACGAACCGCCCCGGCACTTACTGCGGCCTCGAGGATATTCGATGAAGATTTTCTCTCCCTGTTAACATAATCCACCATCAGAAGACTGTCATTAACCACAACACCAGCCAAAGCAACAAAACCACACATAGACATGATACTCAGTTCCGTTCGCATTAAGACATGTCCAAGCACCGCACCTACGATCCCAAAAGGAATCACTGACATGATAATCAATGGCTGGAGATAGGATTTCAGCGGAATAGCCATCAATACATACATCACTATCAGAGCAAAAATAAATCCAAGGCCAATTTCACGCACGCTCTCGGCTTGGTCAGACTGCTCGCCCTCGAAACGATAGTTCACGGTGGGAAAAGAAAACTCCAACTGGGACAGGGCCTCTTCTTTGAAACGCTTTACGACTTCGTTCGCATTACCTCTCGTGTAATCCACATCTGCAGTGATCCGAATCGCGCGGTTTCGATCAGCTCTGCGGATTGTATCCGGCCCCCTGCGCTCTTTCACCTTTACCACCTGAGTCAGTGGAATAGTCCCCTGAGTTGTCCTCAGCTTCATCCGCTCGAAGTTTTCCACAGATTCCCTCTCCGCTTCGGGGTAACGCACCATTACCTTGACCTCATTATCCCCTCTCTGCAGTCGCTGAACCTCATCCCCATAAAACGCTCTCCGTACCTGAGAAGCAACTCCCCCCAGTCGTAGACCTGCCGCCCTTCCCTCCGGCGTAAGCTCCTCAAAAACAAGTTCTCTCTTACCGGGGCGATCCGTATCTGCGATATCGATGACTCCAGAATAACCCTCAAGCTTGTTCCGAAGGTAATCCGCAGCAGATCTGAGGTCCTCCTGCTTCGGGCCCGTTAAAAGAAGATCTATCGCATTTCCTCCGCCAGCAGCCTGCGCCACGAATGTAAGTTCAACCGCACTGGGAATGTTACCAACCTGCTCCCGCCATTGTCGCACAATGTCATCCGAAGAGATGTCTCTTTCTGCCGAGGGTGCAAGCTCCATGGTCACTTCTCCGAGATGCACACCTGATTTCGCACCCCCCGCTGAGAAATCTGTGATGAAAGGCTGAACTCCCGCGCTGGCTAGGATATGCCGCACGACCGGTCTCCCATCTCTTGTGACAAACTCGGGAGACTCTGAAATCTTCAAAGCCTCTTGCTCGATCTTCTCTGTAGCTGCCCGAGCGGCAGCAAATGCAACTCCCCTTGGCAATTCATATCGTGCGATAACGATGTCTGCCTCGACCTCCGGAAAAAACATGCTCCTGATCCACTTGCCCTTGACGAGACCAAACGTCGTGCACAGCACTGCCAGAAAGATGGAAAGAACCACGTATCGCCTTCGCAGACATAACTTCAGAAAGGGACTGTAGATCCTACTAACAAACCGCTCCAACCCGAGCGCAATAGAACGCTGGATTCTCCCAAGAAACCACGGCCGATGATCAGGGTCACTCCGGCGAAGAAGCGCGAGATGAGCAGGGAGAACCAGCTTTGACTGAACCAGGGAAAAAAACAGAGTCGGAATGACGACTAACGGAATATTTGGCCAAATCTTACCACTTACGCCGCTCAATCCCAGCATGGGCGTAAAGGCCACCATGGTCGTAAGGATACCGAATATAACCACCATTCCTACCTCATGGGTACCCCTCCATGCGGCCTCCCGGGGCTCTTCTCCATTGCGCATCCGCCGGTAGACATTTTCGCCGACGATAATCGCATCATCCACCACAATCCCAAGCACCAGGATAAAGGCAAACAGCGAGATCATATTGATTGAGATTTCCATCTGCGGCATGAGCCATATTCCTCCAGCAAACGAGACCGGGATGCCAAGCGCCACAAGGAGGGCAAGGCTCGGACGGAGAAAGAGTGCGAGCACCAGAAAAACCAGTAAGAGACCCCACATTCCGTTTCGCTTCAACAGGGACAGTCGCCCCTCCAGAAAAACGCTGGTGTCATTCCAGACTTCAAGCTGGATTCCCTCTGGTATTTCAGCCTTGCTGTTATGGAGAAACTCAGCGATCGCTTCTCTGATCCGCAGAGTATCCTGCTGCCCGGTTCGGTAGACGTTTACCAGAATCGCCTTCCTCCCATCAAAGGAGTTCGTCATCTCTAGATCCTCAAATCCATCATTAATGGTCGCGATCTGCCTCAGCTTGACTACTGAACCATCCTCTCTCGTAACCACCGCAACTTCCCCAAACTCCCACGTGTCGTCGGGCTTACCCAGAGCGCGTATCACGACTTCTCCCGCCGCGGTCTGCACTGAGCCTCCTGGGAGATCCTGTGACGCTCTCCTGACCGCATCTGCAACATCACCAATAGTCAGTGTGTACTGGCGTAGTTTTTCCTCTGATACTTCAATTGAAATCTCATACGGCAAGGCTCCTGCCAGCTCGACCTTCGTGATTCTACTTTCCTTCCTGATTTTGGACAAAAACCAAGGAACTGGATCCAAGATATCAAATTTCGGCTCGGCGGGTCTGAAATCCAGCAGGCCTCTTCTTACCCTGTCAGCAATTGTTCGTAAGCTGCGTTCATCAACATCTCCAGAAACCGCGATACTCAAAACCTGAGAGCTCAGAAGCAGCTCTTCAAGAACCGGTCGCTCCGCCTCTTCCGCAAAATTATCAATGGCGTCAACCCGCGCCCTGATTTCATCCATAACCTCCCTCAATTCATACTCATTCTCCACCATTACAGTAACCACTCCCATGTTCTCTGCGGCTAGCGAGTTGATTTCACGGATTCCATCCGTATCGGCAATCGCCTCTTCTACCGGAATGACAACACCTTCCTCGACATCCTCAGGACTGGCATTCGGATATGGTATCCCAATCGAGATTGCATCCACAGACACTTCCGGGAACATCTCTTTTCGAAGCTGGAACCATGTGTAGAAGCCCGCAAGAAGAACCGCAAGCATCAGCGAGTTTGCCGCTACATGATTACGGCTGAACCACTTGATTACACCTTTCATTCAACATATTCTCCTCTTGGAGATGGATTACCTTCTCTTCTAATCTTCGCGGACTGTGCGCGAACACGGGTGTTTTGAATAAGAGGGCTGGGCGGAGTGGTTACGACTACCGAACCCTCTGGAATTTCTCGTTCCCCATCTCCACCACGAACAACGACATGAGAAACTTCGGTCCACAAAATCTTCGCCGGACGAATATTCAGACGACCATTTTTTACCAGTAGCACCTTGCCTCCATCAACCACCCCAGATCGAGGAATCCTCACTGCCTTAGGAATAGTCTTACCTAGAATGGAAGCTTGGACGAACATTCCGACTGGAGGAACCTCCGTACCGTCCGCACCAAACTCCGCAACCACATTTATGGAGCGAGTCGATCTCTCTACGATCTCTTCAGACCGTATAATCTTACCGGCCCACTCAACTGACTCACCCCCAATCTCACCACTGACCACCACATCACCTACCAGGGCTCCTTTCTCTTTCTCCAGATACCCATAATCCGTAAGAGAAAGTGGAAGTCGGACTTCAACCGGGCCAAGCGACACCAGTTCAACAAGCGGCGCTCCCGGGATCACCGAAGCCCCAACATCAACATAAGCCCTTTCAATCCGGCAGTCATAAGGCGCTCTGATCTCCGTTCTTTTCAGATCCTGAAGAGCAGTCTTAACCCCAGCCTCAGCAGCCCTGATTTTCGCTTCCGCACTTCTGATCTGAGGAACCCGTCTTACAAGCTCGGTAGGCTCCTGCCCCTTCCGGATCTTTTCCCAGTCTCGCAACGCCTGAGCTCGCCTTACCTCTTCCATTGTCAGTGCAAGCTGCGCCTCCGCCAGAGTAGCCTGTGCGGCCGCCACTGCAGCCTCGTAGTCCCCTTTCTCTATCTGCAGGAGGAGCTCCCCTTCCTCGTCGCCACTTGGACCTTCGAAAGTGCTACCGTTACGAAACCGTTCGCTCACAAGGGACAGTTTCCCCCCGACCTCGGCCACGAGCTGAGTCCGGTGGCGCGGCTTAACCTCTCCCTGCGATTTCAACTGAATCTGGATATTCGAAACTACTGCAGACTCTGTTACCACGGTGACTATCTTCTCTTCTGGTTCCGCTGTAGACGCCTTTGGCCCATTCATGATCAGAAACCGCATTACCCCCACACCGCTTGCAAGAATAGCGATAGAGAGCATTCCCCAGACACAACTGCGGAGCATCCGCGAATTTGACGTAACGATTTTCTTCATTCTTTTATGGGGAGGCTCGCACCCGAAAATCACCTCCGAGAGCGAGGTGAAGGTTAACTCGATTTTCCAGTCTTAATCTCCGTAGAGTCACCAGCTGAAAAGCTGTTTGTACCTGTCTATCCTGTGCCGCGAGCAAGGTCAGGGCATCAACAGCCCCATCCGCAAAATCAAGGATGGATGCTTCAGCTGCCTCCCGCGCTGATCGGGCCGAATCAGCGACCGCACTCTCTCTTTTTGCATAAAACTGCTCAGCCACCAGCGCTTGTTCCACCTCTGCAAATGCCTTCAGAACGGCTCCTTGCAACTCCCGGAGAGCGATCGTTTCATCGTAGCCCGCAATTCTTTCCTCCTCTCGCAGTCGCCCACCGGCTATCAGAGGTTGAACCACTTGACCTGCAACAGACCAGATCCCGAGCCCCACATCAAGCACATCCTCCAGATCCCCAGTACTCGTTCCCGCCCGCCCCGTTAGTGAGAAACTCGGAAATCGCGCAGCCCGAGCCGCGCTTCTCCGATTCCCCGCGGCAGCATACCTTCGCTCAGCCGCAATGATATCAGGCCTCCGCTGAAGAAGCTCAGAAGGCAACCCAGCCGGAGGAACAGGCGGCGCAGCAGGAAGCCGTTCAGGTTGACCCTCGATACCCTCCGGGAAACGACCAACGAGAAGCTCTATCTGCCTCCGAGCACGAGCTCTTTCTGCCTGCCAGCGGGCCAGCGATGCACGAGAACTGGCAAGATCGGTTTCGGCGAGGCGCAGCTGGGATGCCAGCCCCCCCTCCAATGCTGCCGCAAAACGCTCCCGAATCGAAGCCACGGTTTTTACTCGGACCTGAATCGCGGCCGCTGCGAGCCTGATTTGCTCACCGGCCTCTCCTAAAGCGAACCATGCCTTTGCCAACTGCCCCGCGAGGGACGCTCGTGCTGCCATGTAATCCTGAAACTGTGCCAGACTCTCCGCGACCGCAGCACGTTGTGAATTCCGCACTCTTCCCCACAAATCAGGCTCCCAGGTGACATCCAGAGACGCCCCGTAAGACCCAGCCGTGTTACTACCAAGTTTTATTGGAAACCCTGGAAATCTTTGCTTTTGCTGGAGAGTATTGATTTGACCAGAAACCTGCGGCGCTCTTCCTGCCCCCGAGAGTCTGGCTACCGCTTCAGCCCTATGCACCCGCTCTGCTGTAGCTTTCAAATCAGGATTCGCGTTCATGGCTTCCTCTACAAGCAGGATCAGCTGGGGGTCCTGAAATCTGGCAATCCACCCCTGATCTACACCAAGTCCTCTGGCCTTGCCCGTAGATGCCGACCACTCAGAAGGAAGTCCATCGGATACCGAGTCTGGGAAGCGATCTGCAGTTCTGGTGGAGCACCCGCTTAAGGTGAAGACCCCACCAACCAAAAACCCAAAACCTCTGATAATCGCGACCCTCATAGTTCTCGACCTTCGAATTCTATTCCCGCTCTGCAGAAATCAATAATGTTAGCCAAAAGAGTTTTTGTTGAAGGATTTCCGGACCTTCCTTCAGATAACTGGCGAAGGGTTTCTCCGTTGGTGAGTGTATGCGCCATTACACCAAAGGAAAAATGCATCCTCCAGAGGGCGGACTCCTCGTCAAGCTGTGGAACCGACCTTTGGAAAGCTGCCGCAAACCGACCTGCCATTAACGCAAAAAGTGAGCAGGCATCGGCGGGAAGCGAATAGCCACGCTCTCCTATCAACCGCCCCATGAATTTCTTGAAAAGATCTTCCGACATTTCTCCACTCGCGATGTGTTCCACCACGGGAGACAAGAACGCCTTGAGAATTTCTTCGACCGGAATCGGCGCCTCAGAAAATTTCTTCTCCAACTTATCCAATTGCCTCAAGCGCTCCTCATTGACCGGGCTGAGATGCCGTATGACAACGGCATCTATAAGCTTATCCTTCGATCCAAAATGATAATTCACCGCTGCTACGTTCACCCCCGCAGCCCCGGTGATTTCTCGAAGCGAAACAACCTCAAATCCCCGCTCCGCAAAAAGGGCTTCCGCTGCGTACAGAATTCTCGCGCGTGTCGTCCGTGTTTCCTCAGCAAGGATCTTCATCAATTCAAGCATATGCTTAAAACGGAAGTTTTACTGGTCAACCTAAATTTATTCGGGAAATTTTCGTAAGACACAACCCACTGCGGATGTGACCTTTAGAATAATGAAGAAACCCGGACTTGCCGACTTCAACTACTGCCCACAGGCTCCGAGAACACTCGTCCCTTTAGAAAAATCGCCACCTCTTTCCAACTTCATCACGGTGACTGCCTGGCAGGGATGCGGGAACTTGAGAGCGAAAGTGTGGATCTCGTAGTCACTTCTCCACCTTACAATCTTGGTCTTGATTACAGCAGCTATGCCGATGATATCCCACGTGAAGCCTTCCTCAAATGGTGCACTAGCTGGTCTGTTGAAGTGTTGAGGATCCTCCGCACAAACGGATCATTTTTCCTCAACCTTGGAGGATCTCCCAGTAATCCACTCTTACCCCATCAATTACTTCTTACTTTAACGTCTCCCGACCTGTTCAAGCTACAGAACACTTTCCACTGGATCAAATCGATCTCGCTTGAAACCCGTGACAAAGAAACCATCAGTGCGGGACACTTTAAGCCCATTAATTCGCGGCGGTATGTTAATGACTGTCATGAATTCGTCTTCCACCTGACGAAGAGTGGATCGGTCCCGATCGATCGGCGGTCAGCAGGAGTTCCCTACGCCGACAAATCGAATATCAAGCGTTGGAAGCACACCGGGGGTTACGATAGAAGGTGTCGCGGAAACACATGGTTTATTCCATACGAGACGATTCATTCACGAAAGGATCAGCGTCCACACCCTGCTTCCTATCCACCTGCTCTCGTCGAGCAATGCATCAGACTTCACGGACAAGGTGAAAGCACAGTCCTGCTAGACCCATTCCTCGGTATTGGATCCTCAGCTGTTGCCGCGAAAAGTATGCAGATCCGGACCTTTTTAGGTTTTGAAATCGATAAAGAATACCTCCAAATTGCGAAGGAGCGAATTAACACTTCTGAGCCGAAAGGGTCTGCCAATAAGAGTGAAAGCAGCACATCACCTGGGGACCCCGAACTCCCTCTCTGAATTTCTAATCAAGTCGCATGCAGCAGAATATTACAGAGGAATTCGTCAAGGTTGAGTCAGTTTTCGTGCGACATCGGAATACACTGATGATCAAGGGCTGCTTCACCTCTATTTACACAGACTATTACCTGCACCTGATGCAGCATGCTTTACGGTATCCTGAGGAGCTCGACAGCAACCTGAAGGATGCCATGGCGATGCTCGTCCTTCATCTCGTAGCCCGTCCTTGGGCGGAAACGATCGCCTGGACCGCGAGCATACGCGCCCCTCGCGTAAACTTTTTTGTTACAGGGTCATCCATTAACGAGCAAATCACAGGAAGGTGCTTCACCGAAGATGTGCGAGAACCGCCTCACAATCTTTTCTACTCACAGACAACCGTAGCAGACAAAGAGCCTCGCATGAGCTCCCTCGAAGTAGACACCGCTGACCCACTCGAGTGGGTCGAAAAGCTCTATGAACGCTCGGAGCAAAGGCCCGGAAGAATCTTCCGACTACCTGATGAAAACTACGTTCTCCTAGCCGCCCAACCTGATTTCGACGAAAACTGGTTTCACTCCGTCAACGATAAGGATGTAGCAAGCATCCAGCAGAAAGAGGAGACAAAGACCCTTGAAACAAGAAGGTTCCGTTGGCACTGCGGATGTAACCTTGATCGGATTCTACCGATCCTCGGAGGTTGGCGGGACAAGCCAGAAGATCTATTCAAGGGCGAATCCGCGATTTCAATTCAATGCCCGCGATGTGGTGCAAAATTTTCGGTCACAAGGGACATGATTTGACTTCTTTCTCTCCTGACCTTTCGATGCCCTAATGTCTTGTTTTGACGTCATGCCCACGCGAAGGGGCAGCGGATCCCTGAAGTGGGACCAGAAACCGGAACTTCGTCCCTTTTGGGTGGCCGACATGGATTTTCAATCACCTCCAGAGGTGATTGAAGCACTGAAGAGGCGCGTCGAACACGGGGTGTTTGGTTATGCGGTGCCTCATGATGGACTTATCGAGTCGATTCTTGATTACCTCCGAGAGCGTCATGAAGTATTCAGCTCACCTGACGAGCTAGTACATCTCGGAGGCCTCGTTCCTGCATTGTCGCTAGCATGCAGAGCATTTGCTGAAAAAAACGAGTCCGTTCTCACGTGCACTCCCATCTACCCACCATTTCTACATGTTCACAAAGACGCGAATCTTAACCTGACTACTGTTCCATACATCGTCTCAGAAGGAAAATGGACCTTCGACTGGGAGGCTCTCGAAGAAGCTGTCACATCGAGCACCAGACTCTTCCTTCTCAGCAATCCTCAGAACCCGCTGGGCCGGGTGTTTTCCGAAGGAGAAATCCGACAACTGGCAGAATTTTGTGAGCGACATAACATGATCCTTGTTTCAGATGAAATCCACTGCGACCTCATTCTGGACGAGATAGTTACACCCCACTTCACCGCATTGCGCCTGCCTGAATCCTATGCGGCGCGGACCATCACCCTTCTATCCCCCAGCAAAACCTTCAATATTGCAGGGATGGGATACGCCTATGCGGTCATTCCGGATCAAAAACTCAAGAATCGCTTTATGGCAGCACAGGGTCACACCTTGGCTGAGATTAACTGCCTTGGTTACTACTCAGCGGAGGCTGCCTATCGCTACGGGGAGCCGTGGCGACTAGACCTCATTTCCTATCTTAAAGAAAATCGCGACCTCGTCACCGAATTTTGTCGTGAAGAAATGGGAACTATTACAATCCCTGATATTGAGGCGACCTACTTGGCATGGCTGAATTTCGAACGAACAAGCATTCCTAATCCGGCCTCTTTCTTAGAAAAAGAAGCACAGATATTTCTTTCAGACGGCCGTTATTTCGGCGGGGAAGCGCACGCTAGACTCAATTTTGGTTGTAGTCGATCCCACTTGGAAGTGGCAATCTCAGGAATCAGAAAAGCAATGGAGACCGGAAACTAGGTCATTACTCATCCTCATTTTTCTCAAGACTTTTCGACATTTGTAAATGCTCCATACCGGCCTCAAAAAATGGAGTCCCTGCAATCTCAAACCCCTCCCCTTCGTAAAACCCTACCGCTTTAGCCTGAGCGTGCAAATACACCTCCGAAAGCTGAGACTCTCGAGCGACGGACAGCAGTCGTCTGAGTAACTTAAGACCCACTCCCTGGCCGCGAAACTTTTTTAGCACCGACAATCGTCCGATTTTCCCACAAGGCGCGAGTCGTCCGGTTCCAACCACCTTGTCATCTTTGTCCCGAACTATCACGTGCTGACACAGCCCATCATTTCCATCCCAGTTGATACTGTTTGGAACCCCCTGCTCCTCGCCAAAAACCCGATCCCGAACTGCACGTATTCCGGCCTCCTCTTCAACAAAATCTACGAGGCTCACCTCCATGGCACGCAGCCTCGCGTTGGAACTGGTGCTCGTCAATCGATGACTGGCTATTTTCACTCTCCTGCAGTGAACTTGTGGGCACTCCCTTCTTGCCCCGTGCCTGCGCCTGACTCATTCTGAGTCCGTGAGGTTCGCTTTCCTCTTCGCTTGTCTTATTCATGTCACTCCCTTTTTTGCGAGGGCTGATGACCATGTGATCCTGTGTGGCGGACCCGCGCTCCGTCAATGGGAGGATCTGCGGAGGGAAAATGAGCAGCACGACCGCTGGTGGGCTAATTTCATCCGAGCCTCAACACTACGCATGTCCCAGATCCGCCTCGAGCATGGAGAAGACGCCAACTTGGTATGGATTGTCTATCGCCGAGGCTACCTGAACCGCGCTAATGCCGACAATAAACCTTACTTGGATTGGATTGAGGCCCTCGCGACAAAAAGGAGTTGTGAGTTAATCTGGATTGAAAGAGGAGAGCAGGCAATCGAGGCGATCAACGCGCGATCAACGCGCTCCATTCGGACATTTGATTTCTTCGGGCACTCTACTCGCCATGCTTTCCTCCTCGATTACGGCAGTGATATCATGGCCATCTCAAAAGCGTGGATTCACGAGAACGACCTTTCCAAAATAAAGAGAAAAGTGTTTCACCGAGAAGCGCGGTGCCAGAGCTACGGATGTCACACTGGAGAAAGCATGAGCCGCTCATGGCGCCTTCACATTGGAAACAGCTTGATCGGGGCAATCGGAAAAACCGACTACAGTGGGATTGGCCGTGGCATCATGCCAACAGTCACTGGATCATGGATTCGTTGAACGACTATTGAGATTCAAATGCTCTACTCTGACCTAGAAAAACTCTATAATCTGCCTTTTTTCGAACTCCTCCAGAAAGCAAGGAGAATCCACGAAGAGCACTGGACCGACTCCAGCGTGCAGCTGTGCACGCTTCTCTCTATTAAGACAGGGGGATGTTCTGAAGACTGCTCTTACTGCGCGCAATCAGCACGCTACAGCTCCGGTGTAGCCGCGGAGCGGCTTATGGAGAAGAATGAGGTAATTGATCGGGCCCGTGCTGCTAAATCTCACGGCTCTACCCGATTTTGCATGGGCGCAGCCTGGCGCGGAGTTCGTAGTGGCACTAAGCGCTTTGAATCCGTCTTGGAGATTGTTCGTGAAGTCGCTGCCCTCAATATGGAAGTATGTGTGACTCTCGGAGAATTGGGTGCAGAGGAGGCTGCTGCGCTGAAAGAGGCGGGAGTAACCGCCTACAACCATAATATCGATACCTCTCCCGAGCATTATCCTAACATTGTCAGCACACATACTTTTCAGGACAGGCTCAAGACGATCCGAAACGTGCAGGATGCTGGAATGTCAGTATGCTGTGGAGGTATTCTGGGGCTGGGAGAGACCGTCAAGGATCGTCTCAAAATGCTGGAAGTTATATCTGAATTCAATCCTCCACCCGAGAGCATACCCATCAACTCGCTCATGCCGATGCCAGGCACGCCTCTTTCAGACAACAAGACAGTAGATGCTTTCGACGTAGCTCGACTCATCGCATTAGCACGTATCTCGGTCCCCGCCGCGCGAGTTAGATTGTCAGCAGGGCGCACCCGGCTCTCCGATGAAGCACAGGCGCTCTGCTTCTTCGCTGGTGCAAATTCGATATTCTACGGAGACAAGCTTCTCACCGCTGCCAACCCTGCCGTAGAAAATGATCTAGCCCTCCTCGGAAGACTGGGATTGGAGGCCAAGGCTTCTGACCGTACCGCCCCAGCTCCTTGCTCCAGCCCGGAGCGCCCGCTCTCTCCTGCGGTCGAACAAGATCAATGTGCCCATGGTGCCGCACGTTCTTAGGGTCATCATCGCGGATCAAAAGTTGGAGGTTTGGCGAAGTGACCAACTGATCAACTCTTATCCGGTGTCGACATCAATGTTTGGCACTGGGAGTGAGGAGGGCAGCCTCAGAACCCCCTTGGGAACCTTTGAGATCTCTGAAAAACATGGGGACGGGAGACCTCTGAATACTATTTTCAAGGGCCGTAAACCTGTTGGTCATTGGACTGACGAATTGTGTCCAGAAGAAGATGATTTGATTCTCGGACGCATTCTTCGGCTCAGCGGCCTCGAGCCGGATAATGCAAATACCTTCGAACGCTTTATTTATATCCACGGCACGAACCATGAGAACACGATCGGAACGGCAACCTCTCACGGGTGCATCCGCATGAGGATGGAGGATATTGCCTCGCTCTACGAAATCGTGCCGACAGGCACTCGAGTTTATATTAGCCCCACCCGCCCATCGTCTGGCACGCTAGGCTCGAAGTCGGCACCAGATTAAAGCTAGTGCTTTCGGTCGGGGAAAGGCGTGAAACTGGATACAGAAAACGCCCTCCTTTTTCAGGGAGAGCGTTTCCTAGAATTTTTGTGCAACCAGACGATCTATGAATCAGAGGCTGTGGTCTCAGCCACTTCCTCTAGCTCTTCGTCTTCTTCCGAGCCAGCCTCAACAGCCAGATCTACCCACTCTATGATGGCCATAGGAGCGGCATCCGAAAATCGAGGCCCTAGCTTGGTGATTCGGCAATAACCTCCCTGACGCTCGGCACATGCATGCGCAACAACATCAAAAAGAGTTCTCACGATGTCTTTATGCCGCAAAAAAGCTACTGCCTGTCTACGCGCATGAACATCCCCGCGCTTACCGAGGGTAACAAGTTTCTCCGCAACGGGACGAAGAGCTTTTGCCCTCGCAAGAGTTGTTCGAATTTTTCGCTCTCGGATCAAAGCACATGCCAACCCTGAGAGGAGAGCTTTTCTTTGGCTCGCGTCGCGCTGGAGTTTTCCGGTTTTCTTTCGATGCCTCATGACTGGTTTAGTCTGGTAGTTATTCGTCGATGTTCTGCGCGATGAGATCTGCCAGTCCGACAGGAGCCTCATCCTCGGCACCGAGACGCGGTGCTGCAACTGATGGCATTGGCCCGCTGAGAAGCGATGGATCAAATGTCATGCCGAGGCTGAGCCCAAGCTCTGACAACTTATCTTTAATCTCGTTCAGAGACTTCTTACCAAAGTTGCGATACTTGAGCATTTCGGCCTCCGTTTTCATTGCAAGCTGTCCGACGGAGGTAATGTTGGCGTTGTTGAGGCAGTTTGCAGCCCTCACTGAGAGTTCAATCTCATTGACACTCATGTTTAGAAGCTTCTTCAGCGCGGCATTCTCTTCGCTCTGCTCGGCCGGGGCTTCCTCGAACTCGACTGCGTCATCATCGTAGTTGACGAACACATCAAGGTGGTGGCGCAGGATTGCCGAGGCGTGAAGCAGTGCTTCGTGGGGCTCGATGCGCCCGTCAGTCCACACATCAAAGATGATTTTGTCGAAGTCCGTCATCTGCCCAACCCTAGTATCTTCCACCGCATACTTGACGCGAGTGACCGGGGAGAAAATCGAATCAATCGCAATAACTCCGATCGGCATTTCCTCCCTTTTATTTTCGTCTCCTGTTCGGAATCCCCTTCCCACCTGAACTTCAAACTCGCAGTCGAACTTCACTGAGCGATCCAAGGTACAAATCACCTGGTCTTTGTTGATCACTTCATAGATGTTATCGTCGTCAATATCTCCTGCCGTGACCACCCCAGCTTTCTCAATCTTAATGGAAAGAACTCGGGGCTCCTTGTCGTGGTGACGAAACTTGACCTTCTTTAGATTCAGCACGATGTCTGTGACATCTTCAACGACTCCAGGCAGAGTTGAAAACTCATGCTGAACACCGGCAATTCGAACCGAGGTAATTGCCGCTCCTTCCAGAGAGGACAGAAGCACGCGCCTTATTGAATTTCCCACGGTATGTCCAAACCCACGCTCGAAGGGCTCGGCTACAAACTGCGCGTAGGACTCGGTGGCAGTCTCCTCGTTCTTAATTAAACGGTTTGGAACTTCAAACCGATCGAGCCTGATTGGCTCACTCACACTTTCGTTTTCAGCAAGGGATGCGTCGGACATTACTTTATGGGGTTGCCGGGTTTCCCTCTGGCGAGAGGCCAGCCAAACTTTTTGGCTGCCCAGAGGACCTACGGCGATTATGAACTCTCGCGGCCGGGGACTAAAGGGGATCTCCCCTGCTAATGCAACCTTAAATTACAGCGCCTTCTCATTCGAAAACCTCTTGGCCTCCATCTAACAAATCCAGTTACTTTTGTATTGGATTGTCCCTTGCATAAAGGCATATCGTACCGCCTGCCAGCGACATGAAATCGAAACGCAACCTCACCCGCTTCACTTATGAGACTACCGCTTTCCAAGGCTGGCGCCTCTGCCTGAGTAGAGCTGGCACTACCTTCACAAAATATTACAGCGACAAAAAATACGGAAGCTCCAAGAAGTCGCTGGCAGCAGCTGAAGCCAGTCTCGCAGAGCTGGTGCAACTTGTTGACAATTCCCGGCGGGTAGACAACAAGCTCAGCCAGGCCACGGTGCGCAAGGCCCGGAAGCTTCTTGCCAAATTCTGAATTCCGAACCAGAGCTTCGAAGACAAGTAGTCAGCTTCCCGAGCATCGGCCCGAGGTTTCAGGCTGCGACCGATGCCAGTCTACTGCGCAGCTCCCCCAAGCTTCTCTTCATCAGTAAGAGCCGCGACGATTTCTCGAAGTTCCTTGGCTGGAATCGCATAAGTCTCACAACGATTCGCACGCGCGATATTCATTCCCACGCATTGCCCTTCCAAATTGAGGAGAGGACCACCTACGCTGCGAACCGAAAGCGGCAGATCTGTTTGTAGGACCCTCGGGAAATCACTCCTCCTTTTAGAAAACCGCCCACTCATCGCATCATTCCTGGTCTTCTTCTCCTCGAAAACGCTCTCCCTTCTCTTTAATTCTACTTCCAACTCTAAATCTTCTCCCTTTCGTTTTAACTTCAGTTGGATCCTGTCACCCGGCTCCTTACTGCCAAGCAGCTCCTTCAGGTCCTCCATGCTGCTTACTGCGCGACCCTCCATTTCCAGAATCACATCGCCACTTTTTATGCCGGCCTTACCAGCACCGGAATCCTCCTGCACTTCCTTTACCGGAAGACCTTTCTCTTCTCCACTAGTGTCCAGCGTTACACCGAGCACCACTGGAGCTCTTCCCTCACCAACCATCCGAGCATTCGCACTGATGATCCCAACCCGGAGCCTGCGGTCACGGCGAGTTGTTGATCCGTTGCTAATGACCCACGTGCCATGAGAAGGCTCAGACTCCGCCCAGTCGATAACTGGTAGCCCCTGCGCCTCTACCTTGAGGAGTGCCACATCCCATTCGACGATTGAGGATACCACCGTCACCTGCTTGAAATGCTCTCGGTTAACCCTGACACTGAGTTCTTCTACCCCTTCAATCTCGCTGGCCTTTGTAACCATATACCCGTCAGAGCTGACGATTACTCCATAAGCGATTGACTTCCATCCATCGTAGACCACCGCACTGCTTTCTTGCAGCACTTCTCGAACAGGATCGAACGCCTTCCATGTTTCCTTACCGTTGAGACGGAATTCTCCCTCGAGCTGCCCAACCTGCTGCTGGGCGGACGCTGTAGAGACAACCAGTGAAAGGAGAATCGAAAAAGCCCTATTTTTTACCCAACTCAACTTCAATTTCCTTTTCTTCATCATCTCTAAGGATCTTAAGTTTCACTTTCTGACCAGGCTTAAAGCCTTCGAGCGAAGCTGAGAACTGCTTCGCTCCGTCCAATTCGTCCCCGTTCAAACTTAGAATGACATCGCCCTTCTGCAAGCCGGCGTCAGCGGCAGGAGTTTTGTCTCCAACCTCTTTAATCACAACACCACCTTCCTTTCGGTCCTCCGTGGCCACTCCCAGAAACGCTACTGCTTCCTGAGCAAACGGCCCCTTCCCCACAAATTTTTTATCCAGCATCGCATCCCAATTCTTAAGAAATTCGCGCAAAGGCACATGCATATTCTGCTCAAGGCTCGCCCCCACCCGACTATGAATTCCGATCAGTCTCCCCTTCATATTGAAAAGAGGTCCTCCTGAATCGCCACCGATTAAATTGCAGTCTGAGTTGATGGTTTGCTCCGCCATTCTTACAAGCCGGCCAATCCGAACTCCTACCCCTCTCTCTTTTTCAAAGCCCCCTGAATGCCCGAGAGCGTAGACCCAGTCACCAAGTGAAGCTGAATCCCCACGATCAAGTTCCACAAAGGGAAAAACCCCTTCCTCGCTAATTTGAACCATGGCCGCATCCGTTGAGGCTACCAGCCCAAGAGAAGTCGCTTTATGCTTCGTTCCGTCTTCCATGATCACCGTCATGTCCTTCCCCACGCCCGCACTCACATGAGCAGCTGTAAGCACTAACCCTTTTTCAGATACAATCACTCCACTACCCGATCCCCCTCCGAGATCAATGGACACTGTAGCAGCCCGTGCCTGAGGCAGAGTTTCCTGCAATGCTCTCTGAATGCTACGGAGGTCACGGAGATTCTCCGGCACTTCTTTCTCATTAAAATACTGTCGACTCTCTTTGGGCTCTTCCGCAGCAGCAACCAAACAACAGGTAAGCGACCATAACGCGAAACAAGGATCTGTGAGAAAACGTTTTTTCATACCGCTGGCGCAATCTAAGCCTGAGGCTTTGGCACTTCAACGACCAAGCCGAAAAAAGACAACCCAACGGCGTAAAACTGGCCCAGGAAACCCCCTAACCTGTAGCCAACGCCTGTTGGGCTGTCCAATCCCCACAAGGAGGATCCTAAGGTGATTTATGATCGGCCCTTCCTTGGCAAGCATATTCCCAATCGACCTGATTCACTGAAGATCAGGTGTTTCTGACCATCTCGACTATTACCTCGCGCCCTAATCGATCAGGATGACTACGATCAGGTGATCGCGCTCTCGTGATCGTGAAGCTCTCCCCGAACAAACCACGCAACTCTTCCAGACTTACGCCAAATGGAGGACCGAGGGCTCCGTCCTCGCGTGGAGGAGGATCCGTGAAAAAGACACCCAGTAAAAAGCCTCCAGGAACAAGCCATTGCTTGGCCGATTCCACATAATTACGCCGCTGCTCGGGCTCGATTGCACAAAAGCATGTATGTTCGAAAATCATATCGACGGAGTGCTCCTGCACCATCGAAGTATCTAAAAAATCTCCTTCTATCCATCTAACCGATTCACCATAAAGTTTCTCGGCAGACTTCAGTGCAGTGGGCGCGAGGTCCAGCCCCGTGACCTCCAGGCCAACTCTCCGTAACGCCTCTGCGTCGTGCCCGTAGCCACAACCGGGAACCAGGGCAGTTTGACCCACCGAGAGCTTAATTTCTTCATTATTAAGAACTGCGATCAAGGGTGGAGAGGCTTCTCCAAGATCCCATGGTGTATCCTGCTCCTGGTATGATTGCTCCCAGTTCACCTCCGGTCGGTTTTCAAGATCTCAATCACGAATCAACCCAGCGATCGCCTTCAGGTTCTTGATGGCGCTGCCTGGAAGGAGGCAAATGTGGATCCGCAAACGATACCACTGCTCCCGCGCCCGCCGCATGAGGGGCCCCAAAAACG
>MDTD01172798.1_pt1 | contig 18811 bp, 20 predicted proteins | sample 811221 | NCBI WGS metagenome assembly MDTD01 (sample SAMN05326646, study PRJNA326480) | marine metagenome | isolation source: seawater | place: Pacific Ocean: South West | collected 2011 | reverse complement strand
CGTTGATAGGCTGGGTGTGGAAGTGCGGTAACGCATGTAGCTGACCAGTACTAATAGCTCAATTGGCTTGATTTATGCACTGAAAAAAATTTTTAAGATATTGCAAAAAAAATTATAAAACTTTTATACTTATTATTAGTTAAACCTTAAGTAATTTGAAAAAAATTGAAAAAAAAGATAATTGCCATTATTCCTGCTAGAAAAGGATCAAAAAGTATTAAAGATAAAAATATAATTCCATTTAAAGGCAGACCGTTATTGTATTACAGTATTAGGGCAGCTTTAAAATCTAAGCTAATTGATGAAGTTATCGTATCGACTGACTCCAAAAAATATAAAAAAATTGCTGTTAAATATGGCGCTGAAGTGCCTTATTTGAGACCAAAAAAGTATAGTTCAGATAAATCTCTAGATATTGATTTTATGAAACATGCCGCAAGATATTTTATTAAAAAATATAATCAGAACTCTTTTTTTTTTGTACTTTTAAGACCAACAACACCAATGCGAGATTACAAAATCATTGATTTAGGGATAAAAAAATTTATAAAAAATTTTAATAAATATGACTCAATGAGATCTGTTTCAAAATTTAATCAACCACCACAAAAAATGTTTTATATAAAAAAAAAAACTTTAAAGGGATATTTTGATGATAAATATAAATTTGAATATCACAGTTACCCGAGGCAAAGTTTTTTTCAAAGTTATCTCCCGAACGGATATATAGATATTTTAAAACCATCCTATTTTCTTAACTCAAAAAAAAAACTTTTTGGAAAAATTTATCCATTTATTACAAAAGAAATTTTAGATATTGATGAAAAAAAAGATTTGTTAAAATGAATATAGGAATTGTTCAAGGCAGATTGACAGATTCTAAGAAACTTCAATATTTTCCAAAAGATTGGAAGAAAGAATATATTATTTCAAAATTTATTGGTTATTCATATATTGAACTCTTTTTAATAAATAATTCTTTAAATAAAAAGTTTTTAAATAATCAAAATTTAAATTTTATAAAAAAAAATAATTTTCAATTAAGTAAAAATAATGAAATAATTTTGTGCGATAACTATTCAATCAAAGCGAATTTATTTTCAGAAAACATTTTTAAATATTATAAAAATATATTTAATAAACTTAATAAAAAGTTTAAAAAGAAAAAATTAATAATTCCAATAGCAAATAAGTATTTCAATAATTTAGAATTTTTAGCTTTGTTTTTAAAAAAAATAATAAAGAGCACAGATAGCTTTACAACAATATCCATTGAGGCAAATCCTAATCCAGAAAGAATAAACGAATTGTTCAGAAAAATTAAAACAAAAAAATTAGGCTTTACTTTTGATACAGGAAATATATTTAATTCTGGTTATGATCCTATAAAGTATTATAATGAAATTAAAGAACATGTAGATCATATTCACATTAAAGATAGAGATAAAAAAGGAAAAAACGTCTCACTTGGAACAGGCTTAATTAATTTTAACAAAATTTTTAAATTAATTAGAAAGAATAAAAAAATTACCAATGTTACTTTAGAAACATTTAGGGAAAAAAACTCAATAGTTGAAGCATATTATAATTTAAGATTTATTAAAAAGTTTTTTTAAATTAATAATTTTTTTTTTCTTTAGTGACTCTTTTATTTTCAATATAAGAATTAAGTTTTTCATAGCATTTTCGAAAGTATTTTTTGAATTTTTTTGTTTTCGAAAATTATGTAAAACTTTACTTAACATTATTTTAAATAAATTATCTCGTGTAAGATTAGGAGTTTTTTTATACACTAGACCATCTTTAAATATTTTTTTTTTATTCAAATCCCAGGTTATGTTTGTTTTTTCAAATTGAATTTCACAAACTCTTTTTTGTTTTTTTCTTAAAAAATCGAGGGAAAAATTTACATTGATATTTTTATTAAACTCCAAGCTAAATCCCACTGCTGTCTCAACATTAATTTTTAAGGCAGAACCGTTGATAATAAAATTTGGAAATATTTTTTTTGGTCTACCAAAAAGAAAGACAGCATAATCCAATTCATGAGAAAAACACAATAAAACACCACCACCAAGCTCTTTTTGTGCAGCATAACCTTTTTTATAGTTTTCGTATTTATGATGATAAGGCAAATATGAATTGTGATTAATATTTACATTTACAATTTTTCCAAATTTTTTTGAGTCAATAATTTTTTTTAATTCATTCAAAAGTGGATCATATCTGGTCTGAAAACCAATTTCACAATTAATTTTTCTATCTATTATCATTTTGTTTAAAGTAGTCACACCCTTCATTGAGTCGGAGAGTGGTTTTTCAATAAAGATACTACAATTTTTTTTTACTAAGTAGTTTGCTGTTTCTACATGTAAGCTTGTTGGGTTCGTAATAAATGCTAGGTCAATATTTTTTTGATGAATTTGATTTTCATTTATCAAACTAATTTTTAAATCCTTACAATTTAATTTTGAGTCTATTACTTGATTTTTTTTATCTAATTTTGGAGATCTAAATTTTTTTCTTATTGCAAAAAAATTAAATTTCTTATCGATTTTTTTTAAATTTCTATAATGTCTCTGACCAATTGAGCCCAACCCAACTATCAAAATATTTTTCATTTATTTAACAACATATGCTGTAGGTTTTTTTCCAAACTCAGTTTTAATAACTTTATATTTCTTTTCTTGAAAATATTCATCAACTGCATCACTTTCTCCCCAACCTCTGCTTCCATACTCATCAAAAACTACAATTCCTCCTTTAGAAACTAGAGGGAAAAAATTTTCTAAAGCGCTTTTGGTTCCATTGTATGTATCTAGATCAATGTGTAATAAAGAAATTCTAAAACCTTTATGATTTTTGACATAATTTTTAGAAGTTTTAATTATATCACCTTTAATTAGTTGAGATCTATTTTCAAGTTTTGCTTCTTTGATTTTTTTTTTAACATCTAAAAAAATATTTTTTTTTGAAAACTTAGATTCTCTATGAAATTTTTTAACAGATTTTTTTTCAAATTTTAGTGTAGACTTTGGAAAGTCACCAAAAGTATCGAAACCAATAACTTTTTTTAGTGAAGTTGGCTCGAAAATATTTAATAGTTTTAACCAAAAAATTAAGCTTGTACCTTTAAAAACTCCACATTCAAAAATGTCTCCTGCTACATTAATAGTTTTTTTATAAAGTTCGTACCGAATTAATATTTTTTCTATTCTGTCAATATTGTCAGACTCTATTAAAAGATTATAAGCTTTAAATATGTCTATATTATTCATTACTCTATCTTCTCATCTCAGCATATAACATCACTTCCCGTGAAAATCTAATTAAAGTGTTTATTTTTTTGGGAAATTTTATGTAAGTAAGCTGTTCATACATTGGCATGTAAGGCAATTTTAAGAAAGAAATTAATTTTGGAACAATTTCAAGTTTTTTATTTTTCCAAGTAAATGGTAATTGGTAAAAATAGTTTACTTTTACATCTTTAAAACCTGCTAACAATCCAAGATCCCTAAGAGATTGAAGAGTGAAAGGTGTTACATGTGTGAAGTCTAAATAAAAGGGGCCAAATTCATGATGATACCATGAAGGTGTCATTAATACAAAAACTCCGTCTTTTTTTAATAAGTCTTTACAATTTTTTACAAATTTTAGAGGAGATCTAAGATGTTCAATTAAAGATTTTGATACAATGATATCATAATATTCTTCTCTATTGTTTATCTTTTCATATTCTAAGTTTTGATGATGAACTTTGATTGGTTTTAAAATTTTTTGACTTTCACTTGATAAGTCCGCACCTTCTACACTATGGCCAAGGCTATTAAACGCTTTTAGCAAATCACCTCTCCCACAACCAACTTCAAGTAAATTTAATTTTTTTTCCAATTTATTTCTTTTTAAAATTTCTTTAGCAAGATGAAGCGGGTAAGAGGTTACTGGTCTTCTAATTTCAGAATAGATTTCCGATATATATGTGTTTCCCTGTTTATCTGTTTCAGGATTTTTATTAAACATAAATTTAAATTACATTGAAATAAGTGTAATTTATACTAATAAATAACTTATGAAACATTTTTCTCTAGTTACAGGAGCCGCTGGATTATTAGGTGAATATCATTCTCAAGCATTAATTAATTTGGGTCATAATATATTGATGACTGATATTGATAAAGAATTATTAAAAACAAAAGTTAAAAATATTAAAAAAAAAAATAATAAACAAATAATATTATACAAAAAATTAGACGTAACTTCAGAAAAATCTTTACTTAATTTAATTAAATATATGAAAAAAAATAAATTCATAATTAATATATTAATAAATAATGCTGCAATAGATGCTAAAGTTTCAAAAAAAAATAAACAAAAAAACTTTTTTGAAAATTTTAATTTAAAAAACTGGAACAAAGAAATTGAAGTTGGATTAACTGGTACAATGTTGTGTAGTAAAATTATAGGTAGTGAAATTGTAAAAGCAAAAGTAAAAGGAATAATTTTGAATATAGCTTCTGATTTATCTATAATTGCGCCAAATCAAAACTTGTACAAAAATAAAAAATTTATTTACAAAAAACCTGTAACATACTCTGTTATAAAACATGGCATAATTGGATTAACAAAGTATTTGGCGACATATTGGTGCAATAATAACATAAGAGTAAATGCTCTTTCGCCTGGATCAGTTTTAAACAATCAACCTTATTCTTTTCAAAAAGAAATTAAAAAATTAATTCCTTTGAACAGAATGGCTAATAAAGAAGAATATATTGGCACAGTAATGTATTTGTGCTCTGATGCATCTAGTTATATGACTGGACAAAATATAGTCGTTGATGGTGGAAGAAGCATATGGTAAAAATCTTTTTGTGCCTAAAAATCCATATTTAATAGCAGAAATAGGAATAAACCATAATGGTGATATTCAAATAGCAAAAGAGTTAATCATTAATGCTAAAAAGGCAAAATTTAATGCCGTAAAGTTTCAAAAAAGAACTATTGAATTAGTTTATACCAAAGAAATTTTAGATTCTGCTAGAGAAAGTCCTTGGGGAAAAACTACTAGTGACCAGAAATATGGGCTCGAATTTTCTGAGAATGATTATGATGAAATTAATGAATTTTGTAAGACTCAAGATATAAAGTGGTTTGCATCTGCATGGGACATTCCAAGCTTATCTTTTTTGGATAAATATAATTTAAAATTTAATAAAATTGCATCTGCAATGATTATTGATAAAGAATTTTTGCTTGAGGTTGCTAAGAGAGGTAAACATACATTTATATCAACTGGAATGTCTACAATTGAAGATATTGATAATGCTGTTGACATATTTAAAAAAAATAATTGTAGCTTTGAATTAATGCATTGTGTATCAACATATCCAATGAAAGTAGAGGATGCAAACTTGATAACAATTAATTCTTTAAAAGAAAAATATAAATGCAATGTTGGTTATAGTGGTCATGAAAATGGTGTTGTTGTTTCGCTCGCAGCTCTACAATTTAATATTTCATCTCTAGAAAGACATATTACTTTAGATAGAACAATGTATGGAACAGATCAAGCTGCATCATTGGAGTTTAAAGGAATGATGCAACTAACAGATTCAATTCAAAAATATTTGAGAGCAATTGGAGAACCTTCTCTTGGAAAGGTCATTGATGCAGAGGTTTCAATTGCAAAAAAATTAAGAGCACACATCAGAAAATAATTTAATTTTTATGCTTATAAAAAAAAAATTTGAAAGTGATTTAAATGAGAATATATCAACTCATTTAAGCCTATTACAATCAATTAATGAAATAGAAGAAATAATAAACAAATTAAAAATATGCATATCTCAAGGTGGAAAAATATTATTTTGTGGAAATGGTGGCTCAGCCGCAGATGCACAACATTTAGCTGCTGAATTTCTAGTTAGATTAAGACCAAGTGTTAATAGAAAACCAATAGCTGCATTGTCTTTAGCCCAAGATGTATCCACCATAACAGCTTGTGGGAATGACTATAATTTTGATGACCTTTTTCAGAGAAATTTACAAGCATTAGGATCTAAAAAAGATGTATTAGTTTGTATTTCTACCTCGGGAAATTCAAAAAATATTTTAAAAGTTTTGAAAGAGGCTAATAAAAGAAAAATTTATTCAATAGGATTTTTAGGTAACAAAGGTGGTAAAGCAAAAAAATATTGTGATAGTAAGCTAGTTGTAAATTCAAGTATCACTGCAAGAATACAGGAATGTCATATTTTTTTAGGTCACTTTATTTTAGAAGCTGTTGAGAAAATATTGTTAAATAATAATAAAATTTAAAAATAATGCTTTTTATTAAATCTTTTAATATTTTTAAAATTAATTTAGTTCTTAAATATAGAGATTCGTTGTTAGGTTATTTTTGGACAATAATAAATCCATTATCCTTTTCAATCATTTTAATAGCATTAAATTTTTTTAACTTAATAAATCAAAATACCAATAATCAAGATTATTTCATATACGTTTTTTCTGGATTAACAACATGGTCAATTTTTTCTGATACCATAAAAATAAATACTAATAATTTTTCAATGTTAAAGAATATATTTAGTAAATTAAAAGTAGATTTTAAAACAATTTTTGTTTCCTCATTTTATGAAATTTTATTAAACTTTATTCTTAGACTTTTAGTATTTTTAATAATTCTTTTTATTTTTTTACCAAATTTTAATTTCTATTCTCTAATATTTAATATTTTCTTAATATTTATTACTTTAATTCCTTTAGGAATTTTATTTTATCTATTATTTTTTCCTTTATCTTTTTTATTTCTAGACTCAGGAAAAATTTTGTCACCATTAATTTCCTTTTTATTTATATCATCTTCTGCTGTAATTTATTCATCCACAAATAAAATTTTTGAGATTTTTCATACTTATAATCCAATTGCATATACTTTAGTTATGTTAAGATCATCAATTAATAAAGAAATGATAGAATTTTCAAGTTATGTAAATTTATTTATTTTATTTATTATTTCTACTATGTTGAGTTTTCTCTTTTACAAAATTTTTATAAAAAAAATTCCAATTCTAATTGACAGGAGCTCAAATTAAGAAAATGGAAAGAGAAAATTTAATCAAATTTAATAATGTATCGAAATTTTATTATAAAAATTTTAGAAAATCACAACTAGATTCTATTTTAGATTATTATAATCCTTTTTTTTCAAATAAGACTATAAGAAAAGGTCAGTTTGAGTGTGTAAAAAATATTTCATTTAAAGTTAAAAGAGGAGAAACTCTAGGTATCATAGGAGAGAATGGAACTGGTAAATCAACAATTTTAAAACTTATCTTGGGAAATATTAAATGCAATAAGGGCTCTATTTATACAAGTGGAAATGTAGTTCCCTTAATAAATCTTGGGTACAGTTTATTTCCAATGCTAAATATTATTGAAAATATTAGATATAATTTAAATTTATTAAAATATGATAAAAATCAAATTGATGCAAAAATTCAAAAAATTTTAGACTTTTCAGAAATACCAAAACAATATTACAATCAGATAATCAGAAACTATAGCACTGGTATGAAAATGAGATTAGCATTTTCCATAGCGATTTTTTCAGATCCAGACATATTATTAGTTGACGAGGTTTTTTCTGTAGGAGACTTTAATTTTACTAAAAAAGTTAGAAGACACATCTCAGAAATAAAAAGAAAAATTGCAATGGTAATTGTTAGCCATAATTCTCATATTATTAATGATTACGCAGACAATTGCATTGTGCTAAAAAATGGTATTGCAAAATTTTTCAATAAAAGCTCTAAGGGAATAAAATATTATGAAAATTCTTTAAATAAAAAAAAAATATTAGAAAAAAACAAAGATGCGTTAAAAAAGATTAATCAATCTAAAGATATCAAGATTTTTTTTGATAATAAAAATAAAATACAAAAAAAAAATATTGTAATAAATTTAAATATATTTTCAAAAACTAAAATGAAAATTAAAAATATAAGATTTTATATTAAAGATTATTCTGGATTATTACTTTTTAGAAATTCTATCCCAAATAAAAAAAAAGAAAGTATCATTTTAAGCAAGGGTAATAATAAATTAAGTTTTAAAATATCAAACTGTAGTTTGGCAAGTGGAAGTTATAATTGCCATATTGCTATAAAAAAAGATAGTATACATATTTTAAGTCATTTAGATTTTGATTTTAAATTTGTTAATATTAATGAAAAAAAGAATTTAGAAAAAGGAAACTCAATTTTATTTCAAAATTTTATATGGAGATTGGTTAAAAAAAATGACTAATTATTTTTCTCGTAAAGATGTCAGAAATTATATAGAGGAAAAAATTTTAAATTCACAAATTGAAAATGAGTATTTTCCATTCATTAATATACCAAATTTTTTACCAGATAGTCTATATCAACAAGTAATATCACAAAATCCTTTTAAAAAAATAGAGGGCGAGAGATGGAACAATCATTTAGCGAAATATTTTAATTATAGTGAAAAAACCAAGTATGAAAAGCGTTATCAATTTGATCTGAAAAAATTAGATAATGAAAATACCCATGAGTTTTATAAATTTTGGAGAGATTACTATTTATTATTTAGTGATCAAGATTGGTTTTTAAAATTAATACAAGCAAAATTTTACAATTACTTTAAATTTAAATATGGTCATTTTTTTAACGATGAAAATTATAATTTTTTTGAAAGTAAATATTTTTTACAAAGGCATAAAAAGGGTTATGAATTAAGTGCTCATACAGATGTTCCGCAAAGAACATTAACTGCTTTATTTTCTTTTCCATCAAAAAAAGGATTTGAAGAGTATGGTACAAATATACTAGTACCATTAAAAAAAAATCAAAGATGTACAGGTTTTAAACATCATAATGAAAGAAATTTTAAAGTAGTTAAGAAAATAGATTACTCACCAAATAATTTTTTTATTTTTTTTAATACAGAATTTAGCTTTCACAGTGTGAGTAAATTTGAAAAAGAAATAATTGATGATAGGTTTGGAATGCAAATTCAATTTTTTGAAAAGGATAATATTTTTGAATATATTAGCTCAAGAGAAATGAAAACAAGTAAAAATATTTTTGGCAAATTTTTAAAAAAATTCTCTAAATAAAATGAGTCTTGAAATTAAAAAAGTAATTTCAAATAATTTGTGTATTGGCTGTGGCGTTTGTAGTATTTATGGCACAAAATTAAAATTAAATGCTGAAAAATTAGAAACTCCTACACTAAAAAGTTTAGAAAATTTAAGTTATAAAAATCAACACAAAGCAAATTACGTATGTCCTTTTACTAGCAGTGGACCTAATGAAAATCAGATAAATAAAAAATACTATTCAAATACAAAAAATTTTAACAAATTGACGGGATATTATGATGAAATTTACGTGGGTCATGTAACAAAAACAAAAATGAGAATGAATAGCAGTTCTGGTGGGCTATCTACATGGTTGGCGCAAAAACTTTTTGTATTGGGTGAAATAGATGGAGTAATACATATAAAAAAAAAAAATCAAAAATTTTGTTTTACAATATCTAATAATCTTAAAAGTATAAAAGAGGGTGCCAAGACAAGATATTATTCTGCGAGTTATTCAGAAGTTATTAAAAAATTACAAAAACTTAAGTTAAAAAAACTAATAATTTTTGGAGTACCATGTTACATAAAAGCTCTTAGAAGACTTGAAAATCAAGATCAAAATAGAGTTAGCAATATTAAATATTACTTTGGGATTTTATGTGGACATATGAAAACATCTGGTTATTTAAAAATGCTTAAACTGCAGATGATAAAATCAAAGAAATTTAATGATTTTGATTTTAGAAAAAAAATTAACAATGGTGATGCACATAATTATGGAGTTCAAATTAAATACGATAATTTTAAAAAAAAAAAAACATCATTGGCAGCTGAATTATTTGGCTCAAACTGGTCTGATGGTTTATTTAAAGCCAATAGCTGCAATGTTTGTGATGATGTTAGTGCTGAAACCGCAGACGTTGTTTTTGGGGATGCATGGTTCCCTCCATTTGATAAGGACTGGAGAGGAAATAATGTTATTATATCTAGAAGCCCAAAAATTACAAATATAATTAATTTAGGAAAAAAAAATAATGAAATTAACTTAAAAAAAATAAGTGATCAAGATTTTATAAAATCTCAATGGGGTGGTTTTGTAGATAGAAAAGAAAGAATAAGAAATAGAATGATTATCAAAATACTTTCTGGAGAATGGGTTCCTAAAAAAAGAATGTCTGCAAATTATTTGATTATTTTTAAGTACTATGTTTTAAGGTTTTTAAGAAAATTAAAATTAATTAATAATTTAGAAAAAAAACTATCTGAAGATATTCATGAATTTAATTATACTATTTATAAATTTAAATTATCTGAATATTCAAGAAGTTTAATAAATGAAAACTACAACAATTTTAAAAATAAAATAAAATTATTTAAAAAAGAGAATTCTAATAAAAATTTTCTAAAAGATTTTTTGCCGTAGAAATAAATTTTATTAAATGAATTTTATAAACAAATTTATCTAAAATATATATTGATGATTAGATTTATATATTATTTTTTAAGACATAAAAAAAATATTTTATTTGATTTTTTTTTAAGAAATTTTGTTCAATTTAAATTTATAAATTTCAATAATATTTTTTTAAAAATAAAAAAAAATAACAAACTAAGGAAATACAAAAATTTTAGATATAAAAAAATATATATTTTGGGAAGTGCAAATTCAATTTTAAAACTTAGCAATATTCAGAAAAAAGAAATTAGTAAATACCCAACTATATCAATAAACGGATATTTATTGTTTTGGGAAAAAGTTGGTTTTTGGCCAGATTATCATTTTCAATCAGATTTTGACTTTAATAGTCCAAAAGTACTTAATGCTACAATAAAAAAAATTGTAAATATAAAAAAAAAAATTCCGATATTTATAATTAATAAAGTTTATAGATACTTTTTACCCTATGGTTTGAATAAGATTTATTTTAACTATTTTAGAAAAAATTTAAAAATTGCAAAAAATTTTGATGAAGATCAATTTGGGTGTCATGGAAGTCTCTCTACATTAATTAATATTCTTGTATTACTTAAGCTATCAAAAAGAATATACTTAGTAGGCATCGAGTTAAATAAACCAGGTAGATTTTTTGATGAGGAGTTAAAAAAGAAAAATATGTATAATTGGAATGTAGATAAGCCAGCATTTGATCAAAACATGCACGCTACACTAAAAAAAGGAAAAGATGGAACCAATATTCTTACTAATTGGCATATATTGGACCAACATCTTAAAAAAAATAAAATAAAACTTTATTCTTTAAGTAAAACAAGTGAATTTGTAAAATCAAATTATGCTGAATACAAATTTAAATAAAATAAAATTTATTTTAAGGTCCGTAAAATTAAATTTAAATTTATTATTTTTTGTTGTACCAGGATATCAATTTTCAACAAATTATGGTCAGTATTATAAAAATAAAAAGCTATTATTTTGTTTTTATATTTTCATAAAAAAGATTGTATATTTTTTTATTTTTAAACCTAAAGAAATTAATTTTATTTATGATTTAAATGTTTTACCTTTTACGAATGCCGATATATTAAATACCTTTTCCACAACCAGATTATTAAAATTAAAATTCGATATTAAAAGTATAAATTTCTTCTTTTATTATGATAAAAATTTAAAAAAAAAAAAATTTAAAAAATTTGATGATCCTTTAGTAATTAAAAAAAATCTCAATCCGAGCTTTTATGAAAAAAAAAAAGAAAAAGAACTGGTTAATATAATAAAATTTTTGAGAGATTTTGATTTAGGTATCAATATTAAAATCATTTATAAAAAAAAAGAATTTCAAAAAATTTTGGATCAAAAAAATATTTTTAATAAAAAATTAATTATTTCAAATTTTGCAATTCATAGAATAAGTCATAATTTAAATAATTATTTCTATATGTCTTTAAATAAATATAAAAAAAAAAATTTTTTAATTAAAATAAAAAATTTTAAAAATGTTAAATTAAAAAAAAAATTACCTAAAAAATTTATTTCAATTGGCGTAAGATCTTCAAAATCTGATTGGACCAGGAATAACTCATTAAGTGAAATAAAGTATTTAATTCACAATATTTCAAAAAAATATAGAAAAAGTAAAATTTTAATTTTATCTGATAAAAAGAATTTAGAAAATATAAAAAACAAATTAAAATCAAAAGTGCTATATTCTTGCGATTATTTGAATCCAAATTATTTCAATAATGGATATTTAATTATAAGGAGTAAAAAATATTTTCAATATAAAGGAATGGGACTTAGTTGGTTTGCAGAAAATTCTAAAATTCCTTATGATTTATCACATGAAAAGCGAACACATGAAAAATTTGACAAAGAGGTACTAATTAAAATGAAAAATAAGTTAATAAGAAATGCATGGCAAAGTCAAAATCAAAAATTTGAATATATTGAAAGCATATATGCCAAAAAGAATATATAAAATTTTATATGATTAATATTATTAATTTTACATTTTATATTTTTTTTAAGTCAATAAGAAAAATAAGAAATATATATTTAATAATTTTTTATCAATCATTAGATACATATTTTTTAATTTTACGATACATTAGATTTATAATAACAAAGTCAAAAATATTTTTTTTTAAAAAAAAAAAAATTGTTGTAATTGGTGATTTATCCTTATCTCCTAGTTATGGAGGAGTTTTAACATCTTATGGTCTATTTAATTTTTTACGCAAATTAAACAATCATAAAAAATATATAATTGAAACAGTACCATTTTATTCATTTAGTTTGAACTCGCCTTTATATGGATTTGATAATTTGTCATATATTGAGCGTTTTTTTTATAAAAAAAATATATATCCATTTACTTTTAAGAAAAATATTAGTTATTTACCTGATGATTTTTCAGAGTTTTCAAAAGTTTATAAGAAGATTTTACAAAAAAAAATTTTTATCGATGAATTTACTAAAATTAAATCAGCAGATTTAATATTGATAAATGCAGAAGGTGCGCTTGTAGAAAATTATGAAAATCCTAAAAGTATTAAAAAAAGTACATTGTATTATTTGTTTTTATTATATTTTTTAAAAAAGTTTTACAAAGTAAAAGCTAACAAAAATATCATGATATTAAATCATTGTTTTTTTCCACCAAAAAAATTAGAAGATAAATTTATTTCATATTACTCGATATTAAATAAAATAATAGTTAGAGATAAAATGTCTCTTGATAATATTAATAAAAAAAATTTTAAGTTAAAACCAATTTTTTTTCCTGATTTTATTTTTCACAATAAGCAAATTTTAAATTATTCAAGATATTTTAAATACAAAAAATTTTGTGAAAAATACGAAAATAATTATATGATTTTAAGCGACTCAGCACATATGAATAGACCAAATGTAAAATTAAATTACAGAAATTTTTATACTAATCTTATTCAAATTTTAAAAAAAAAAATATAAAAATTTTATTCTTAAATGGCAATAATCCAACTATGCAAAATTATATTTCTGAATTCACACAAATAAATAATATTATTGAAATAAGAATGGACAATACTTTGCCTGAAGATTTAATTTTTTTAATAAAAAATTGTAAATTCATGATTTCTGGAAGGTGGCATTTTTCATTATTATCTTATAGATTTTGTAAGCCATTAATGTTGTTTGATACAGACTCACCAAAAACAAAAGCTTTGTCAAAAGAAATCTATAATAATTATAAATTTTATCTTACAAAAAAAGATTTTAATTCCTCCAAAGAAAATTTACAAAAAAAAATAAATACATTCCTTCAATCCAATAAAAAAATTAAAAGATTATTTAAACTTAAAAATGTCAATTTAGATAAGAAATTACAAGCACAAAAAGTTTTTTTTAATAAATTAATTTATAGTGAATAAAAAAAAAAAAATTTTTGTTTTAATTGTTCCAATCTGGGGAGAATATATTGAATTATTTTTCTCACTCACATTTAAAAGTTTGTTATTTGATGGAAATCTTAATTTTCTTAAAAAAAATTCAAACTTGAAGTTTATTTTTTGTACAAGAAAAAAAGATAAAAATTTAATTGATGGTCAAATCCCAGATATATTTGACAGAGAATATTGTTTAATAGATAGAGTTTTAGAAAAAGAACCTCGAAAAAAACATTTACATAAGAGTTATTTGGAAGGCTTTAAAAAAGAAAAAAGAAATCACAAAAACATTAATTTTCTCTTATTAACAGCTGATGATTTTTTTGCATCAGAAAATTTAAAATATTTATTTAACTTAATTAAAAATAGAACTGAACTAAATTTAATATTAGAAAATAAAATATTGGTAAATCATGAATTATTTAGAAAAAAAATTAAAATTTTTCTTAGAAAAAAAAATATAAATAAAAAACAATTAGTAAAATTGAGTTTTTTAACAATGGATAATTTTTCAAAGTATTCAAATCCTTATTTAAGCAAATTTAATTATTCAACTTATAATTTAGTTTTTAATGTAGACAAAAATAATAAATTAATGCGCAGTTATCTTATGCATCCATTATTAATTAGGCCAAAAACAAAAATTACAAAAATGGAGTCATTTATTGATTATTATTTACAACCAAAATATGTGAGTTCATTTAAAAATATTTATTTTATAAAAAATTCTAATTCTTTTGTTAGAGTAGGAATAGTAAATAAAGATTTCTCTAAAAGTATTATTTATAAGTTTCAAGTAAATAAATTTGCATCAACATTAAGTAGATGGGTGACTCAATACCATAAAAAATATGTTTTTCATGAAACTTTATTTACTGTAAAAAAACCTAATAATAAAAATTTAAAAACAATAAAAAAAACTTCATTAAAACTAGTAAACAAGATTGATGTTATTTTAAAAAATAAAAATCAAAGTTACAAAAAACACCCATATTGGATTTCAAATGAGCCAGGTATTAAGAATATTATGAAAGATAATTTAAAATCTAAAATTGTTTATCCAATATTAAAATTGTTTCTGAGATAAAACTAAATATTGATAATATTAAAAAAAAAATTTATTTAATTGTAAAAATTACTCTTTTCAGAGAAATTTTTTATGAATTAATCCTAAATCTTGATAATGAATTAATGATTTGAAGAATGCTCTCATTTTATTGATAAAATTGAAAAATATCTTTTATTTGTTGAGTTAGATTTATTGTTAATTTTTAGATCTTTTTTTTTCATAAATCTTAAATCTAATGAAATTCTCGGCACATTACTTTTGTTCGATCCTGAACCATGCATTATATTGCCATTAAAAATAATTATTTTTTCTTTAAAATAAAGATTTTCTTTTTTTACTTTTTTTAAAAAAATTATTTTTTTCTCTTTATAAAGCATTCCTAACTTGTGCGAATGAGATTTTTTTTTAGTAGAAGTAAATATCTCTTTTATAATATAATCTTGACCCTCTATAAATTTGTGAGAATTTTTTATATATTTAATAGAATTATTTTTGTTATTATTCCTTATAGGAATCCATAAATTATAAATATTTTCCCATGTTTTATCTCCATAAAATTTTTCTTGATGTAATATAATTGGTTTCAATCTTTTTTGATCTTTTTTCACATATCTTAAAATAAAGTCACTTACTGCAAATTCTTTAGTTTTAAAAATATTTTTTAATTGTTTATTAATGAGACTAAATATAACTTTATTCCCAAATTTTTGGTTTATCTTTTCTTGGCATTTAACTAATTCTCTTATTAGTTTTTTTTCTGGAAATTCATTTATTTCTGGCACATAATTATTTATGAGATAATTGATATTTTGAATAAAATTTTTAATCTTAGGACTTATTTGAATGGGTTGAATACTTTTTATTTTTATTTTTTTCATTGAGAATTTTATAAAGATTTATGTAATAACAATAATTATCCAATTGTATACTATGAAAGAATATAATTATTCAATTATTTTAATATAGAATCTAATGTTTTCTTTAAAATTGGTGAATTAATATTAAATCTGTTGCCTAAAGTATTTGCGTGTAATCCTGCACATAGATGAGATAGGATTGAACTTTCTATTATGCTAAATTTTTTAAAAATTTTGCAAACAGCAAACATTGTTAAGAAAATATCCCCAGAGCCTGTGCTATCAATTTTTGGTTTAAAAATACTTGGTATAAAAATTATTTTTTCTTTAAAAACTATAAAGGCTCCTAATTTACCCTGAGTTATAATTAAAATTTTAAATTTTTTAAATTTATCTATATTTTCTTTAATTAAAATTCTTAATTCTTTATTTTTATTTCTCACTAAAAGTCTGAATTCAGATTCATCCATGCTTATAACATCTCCTCTACTAAACTGATCAGCAATATTGTAACCAAAATTGTATGAATTTGATTGTATATTAATAATTAATTTGTTTGTAATTTTGTTTAAAATTTTTTTTAATTTTTTATTTTCATATAAATATCCATAATTAAAAAATATAATATGGTCATATTTATTTTTATTTTTTCTTAGAAAATCACTTACTCGTTCAACTTCGTTTTTTGATAGAGTATCTTTTTCATTTTGATTTGATTGGAATAAGCGAGCTAGATTATATTCATCAACATATCTTATTTTTTTTATTAAATTATTATCTGAATTAATAATTTTTAAATTTACTTTTTTATTTATATGATTTTTTATAATCTTAATATTTTGTTTTTTCATTGGAATTAATAGTGAAATATCATTACAAAATATATTTAATAACTTTATAGGTAATAATGTTCCACCAGCCGTAATTTCCTCAGAGATAAATTGTGTAGCTATTATATTATTTTTGTTTGATTTACCTGATGGTTTTACAAATCTAATTATATCTAAAATAGGTTCTCCAATTACCAATATTTTTTTATTTATTTTATCTTTCAACAGAAGATTGAATTTTTCTATTAAGTTATTTTTATCAAGTTTTTCTAAAATCTTTTTTATATCTTCATTTAAATAATTAAACACATTGTTAGCAAGGGAGCTCGATGAATGAAGTTCGCTGTTAGTGAATAAAATTTTACCCCCAAATTTTTCAACTTCTTTTTTTTCTAAAAATAAATTTTTGCTTACATCTTTATCCAGATTTTTATAATCTTTTCCCTTGATATATAAATCTGGTTTAATTTTTTTAATGTTTTGAATAGCTGTCGGATAATCACTCTCTATTACTTCATTAATATATTTTATTGAACTTAAAACATCTATTCTTTTCTTTAAGTTAAATATAGGTTTACCCGGCCCTTTATTTACATATCTATCTGATGTTACCGAAACTACTAATTTATCAACTTTGCTTTTTGCTTCTTTGAAATAATTAATATGACCAATATGAACTACATCAAAAACACCATGAATTAATCCGATAATTTTTTTTTTGTCATTTTTCACAATTTAAATTTTAAAATATTTAATGGTGGTTATCGTGTATATACATAATATTTAATATATATTTATAATAATTTTATTATATAAAAGATATTTTGTTAATATAACCCTTAAATACCTTTAATATGAAAGAAATTAATTTATTAAAAAACTATCCTATCACAAAAAGAAATTTAGATCAGGCTCAATTGGATAGAACAGATGAAGTTAGAGAAATTGCAAGAAAATTTAATAAGGATTTTTTTGACGGAGAAAGGAAATATGGATATGGAGGATATAATTACAATCCTAGATTTTGGAGCAAAGTTGTAAAAGATTTTCAAAATTATTATGAATTAAAAGATGGTTCAAAAATATTAGATGTTGGGTGTGGAAAAGGATTTATGATTTATGATTTTTTGAAACTTAATCCTAAATTTGAAATAAAAGGTATTGATATATCTAATTATGCGATAAATAATTGTAAAATGGAAGTAGTAAATAATTTACAGGTTGCTTCTTGTGATAATTTACCCTTTGATGACAATTCTTTTGATTTAGTAATTTCAATAAACACAATACACAATTTAGACAGAGATGGATGTGGAAAATCATTAAGAGAAATTAATAGAGTATCAAAAAAAAATAAATTTATTATTGTTGATGCCTATAGAAATGATGATGAAAAAGAAAAAATGTTTGCATGGAACTTGACAGCAAAAACAATTATGCATGTTGATGAATGGCTAAAATTTTTTGAAGAAAATAAATATGATGGAGATTATTACTGGTTTAACCCATGAAATTAAAAAAAAATAATTATATTAATTTTTTTAAAAAAATTTATTTGATCAGAAAAACAGAATTAGAAATATCAAAGAGATATTCTGAACAAAAAATGAGATGTCCAGTACATTTATCTGTAGGACAAGAAGCGCCATCAGCAGCTATAAATATTTTTCTTAAAAAAAATGATTTTGCAATTAGTTATCACAGAGCACATGCACATTATTTAGCAAAGGATTGTTCTTTAAAAAAAATGATTGCTGAAATATATGGAAAAGCTAGTGGATGCAGTAATGGTTTTGGTGGATCCATGCACCTTGTAGATAAAAAAAAAAATTTTATCGGAAGTACAGCAATTGTTTCTAGCTCAATACCTGTAGGTGCTGGGTATGCATATTCAATATCAAATAGTTCAAATAAAAATAAAGTATGTATCTACATTGGAGATGCAAGTTGTGAGGAAGGCGTTTTTTTTGAAACTTTAAATTTTGTAGTTTTAAAAAAATTACCTGTTATTTTTTTCTGTGAAAATAATAAATATTCTGTTTATTCAGGATTAAAGAAT
>MDTD01132348.1_pt1 | contig 18813 bp, 12 predicted proteins | sample 811221 | NCBI WGS metagenome assembly MDTD01 (sample SAMN05326646, study PRJNA326480) | marine metagenome | isolation source: seawater | place: Pacific Ocean: South West | collected 2011 | reverse complement strand
GTTATGTTGCTGCTGTTATCCAGCGGAGCTATCCCTTTTTGGAGGAAATATGCAATTATTTTTGCTATTAGTGCTGCTGATTACATCTGTGAATGCGGCTGCGAATGATAAGGTTCTAAAGGAACCTGGCTATGAGGAAGTTGTTATAACGGCTACACGTACTTCACAACAACGTGGGTCTTCTGCTAATTCAAGTTATGTTTTAAATCGTGAGGCAATTGAAGCAAGCGGTAAAAACTCTGTAGTGGATTTATTAAAATCTGTACCTGGGGTTTTCGTAAAACTGCAGGGCGGGATAGGCTCGGTTGCCAGCATATCTCTAAGAGGGGTTCCTTATAAATATACCCTCGTTATGCTAGATGGAATTAAACTGGCAGACTACATGGGAAATGGCGGTAGCGGATTCCCAGTGTTAGACCACCTTTCATCGGAAGAAATTGAAAGAATCGAAGTAGTTTATGGGCCTCAAAGCACGCTTTGGGGCTCCGATGCGGTTGGCGGGGTCATTCAAATTATTACTCGTCGTGGTAAGGGAGAAAGAAAATTTTGGCTATCTCAGGAATTCGGCACACACGGGACTTTTAAGACCGGTTTTGGTGTGCGGGGTGCTTCAGAACGAGAGGATTACTCTTTATTCGTATCCAGGTTAGATACAGATGGGTTCTCAGAGGCGTTAAGAACAAATCCAAACCTTTTTGGTGGTCGAGCAGAGGATGATGGTTATGCCAATTTGAGCGCTAGACTAAACCTTGGATTTCAGCATGATAATGGCGCGCGTTCTAGTTTTAAAATTCATTCTGTTAATGCAAAGAAAGAGATTGATGGTTTTTTCGATAATGATGGACCAGCTGATCAGAACTCTCGAAGTGAAAGCAGTGATTTGTACTTTAGTTTGAAGCACGACAGACCCTCAGAAGATGGTTCATTTGAAGATCATTTTTCTTTTTCTTCAGCCAGATTTAATTCTGAAAATTTCATAGATACGGTAAGTGCTTTTGGACCGTTTGTACAAAACACTAGATTTATAGGTTCAGTCAAAAACTTAAACTGGCAGAGAGATTACTACTATGAGGATAGAATTTTTAGTTTCGGTTGGGATTTTGAACAAAATTATGGACGTAGTTTAGTTGAAGATAAATTAAAAAATAATGTAGTGGCTTATTATGTACAGAATCAGTGGGATTTAGGTGACTTTGGAATCACGGCAGGCGCTAGAAGAGATCAACACAGTACTTTTGGCTCAAAAAACACTTTTAAGCTAAGTCCTTCATACAAAAAGGGCGACTATCATTTTTATGGTTCTTACGGCACTGGATTTAAGGCCCCTACTTTGTATGAGTTTCTGTCTGAAGAACTTATGATGAATTGGAATATAATGCAGATGGTTCGAATAAATAATTCGAATCTTCGGCCCGCTAAGAGTCGTGGGTATAGTTTTGGAGTGCTAAGACAGCTTGCTAATGACTCAAGTATTGGCATTTTATACTTTAACAATGACATTGAAGATAATATTGGTTGGGATAATGATAATTACAGGTTTGAAAATTTGGGAGAAGTTAAAACGAGAGGTTATGAGGTTTCTTTGGAGAAAAAAATCAATGATAGCCTAAAGCTGAATTCAAGTTTTACTAGGTCTCATGCTCGTCAATTTCCAAGTGGTAATCAATTACTTAGAGAGCCCAGACATGTTTTCAGGGCGAGCGCCAGCTACGAGATTGATAAGGACTCCAAATTTCTTATTGATTACCGACAAATTGGGGAACAAGTTGAGAGATACGCATCTCAATTTGCTGCCGTTCAGTTTAATAAATCATACCGTGTTGTAGATTTATCATTTTCCACAAAAATTTCCAAACAGGCTCGTTGTGATTTACGTATTGAAAATCTTTTAGAGAGTGATTATCAGGAAGTGTTTGGTTATTCCAATGGCGGCAGGAAAATTTATTTTACCTACAGCCGTACATTTTAGATATTTAGTATTATGGATCAAAGCTGTTCAAGAGCTACGTCAATAACGTCTTGAATGGTTTTGGTCTGTTTATTGAGCTTACTCATGACTGTTAGCCCTTGAGTTAGGCATACTAGATAACTTGAGATTTGTTGAATATCGCGGTTTGCAGGGATCTCACCCTTTTCTTGTGCGACCTTAAGGCATTTTGAAAACAAATCGTGCTGGGTTCTAAAGTAGACATGGACCCGTTGATTAACAGCTTCGGGTACAGATTTGGTTTCGATTGCTGAATTAGTGAAGAAGCAACCACGCCCGTATTTACAAAGCTTGCCACCCACTAAAGCGAAGTATTCTCTGATACTTTTTAATCCTTCCGCTTTTCGTAGCGGTGCCCCAAAAGTCTCATGAATAAAATCAAAGTAATTATCTATGGTTGCCAGAAATAAACCTTCTTTGTTTCCAAAAAGGTTATACATGCTACCCCTGTTAAGGCCGGTAACATTGACCAGTTCTTCCATTGAGGTGGCTTCATAGCCTTTATCCCAAAAGGTAAACGTTGCTTTTTTTAATACTTCTTTGCGATCAAATTCTCTAGGACGTGCCATAATTTCAGTGATTATAGAATGAGTGTTCTAATATTATGAGTCGATAAGATTCTTGTCAATAGCGATCGGATCGGTAATTTGCTTATAAAGTGCTACAATAATGGCCACAATGTCTAAAAAAATCCTATTTATGGCGATAGTTTTGCTCGGTTTTTTCCGTGGCTTGGAACTTGATGCGCGCGATTCTGTGGAATCTATTAAAAAATCGCCAAAAAGTACTGGTATCGATCTGAAGTCCAGCAAAAAAGCAGATAGTTTTGATCCATGGGCAATTTTGCAACGAATAGAAGATCTAAAATTAGATGAATTAAGTTTACTGGATCGATTTGTAACAACAATTGTATCGGCTTTGGGTATTCCATTAAGAGAGCCACCTCCGCTTGATGGTAAAAGAATATCTCGACTGGATGATAGGTCACGAACATCCTGGTATAAAAGTCTAACCGCGGCGCAAAGAAAAGGTTTTAATTATTTCAACGAAAGCAATCAATACTTTGATGAAGATCCTGAAAAAGCCTTGAAATTAGTGGAAAAATGTTTGGAATTGTTTCCAGAGTTCCATAATGCTGTTAAAGATTACGAAATCTTGCGATACGAATTAGGTAAACCAGGTGCAAAAGAGCCTGATAGTTTCAGGCGCAGGCGATTGGCTAAGGAACTAGTTTCTGAAAGTATTGGGATTTCCTTTGTAGATTCTTCGCAGGCTTTAAAAATGGTAAAAAAAGCCATTGAAATGGACCCAAGTTATAGAGAAGCTTATTCGGAGCGAGATCTATTGGAATGTTTGTTAGAAAACGGCAAACTTGCAGCAGAGGCAAATACAGAGGAAATCGCTGAGAGATATTTTTCGCAAGGTCTTGAGATGCACGAGCATAATCCAGAAAAAGCAATGAGTCTGATGCGTGCTACTCTCGACATAAAACCAGACCATCAGGAAGCGATTAAGTGGTTAAATAACTTAGAAGAGTCTCAAGCAGACAAATTATTTAAGAAAGGTGCGGAGTTAATAGATAAAAACCTCGATTCCGGCCTACAATTTCTTGAAGAAGCAATTAACCTTACTCCAGATAATACGGAGTTTAGAGATTTCATGTCTGGGCTTGCAAACAAACTATTTAGGCGAGGTAATAAGATAATAAAGAAAACTCCCGAACAAGCATTTGCACTAATTGAGAAAAGCGTTAAGTATGCACAAGGAAAGAACTCTAAGTATGAAAGTGCTTTGGTAAAACTACGCCAAGAGTTAGTTAGAAAAAAAATAAGAACAATTATTAATATGTTTGATCAGCGTGACCCCGACGAATTGGAAATAATAAATCTAATAAATAGGGTTCAATATATTGATGCTCAAAATAAAGAGTTTTTGGCAAAAAAGTTGGATTTTGCCGAAAAATTACAGTCCTATGCGAAATACTACTTTGCAGATGATCATAGGAGGGCGTTCAAGATTATTGCTAAGGCCTTAGAGTTAAACCCTTCTCTCTCTATCGCCGTGCAAGACTTTAATGATTTGTTAATCATTGAGTCTAAATATCTTGGTAAGCAAGCAAGGACACTTATCAATAGCTTTTTTGAGAACTCTACTAATAAGAATTTCAAGTCACTCTCTTTCAGGTTATGGGCTTTATTAGCTGAAAGTACCGAATCAAAGAATGTAGGATCCTCTCCTATTTTTATTGATGAATTATTTAATAATATACGAGAGTTAGTTGATGATATTACTGATAAAAATCCCAAAGTAGCGTACAAACTGCTGGAGTTATTCAACCTTCGGTATCCAGATCATATGCAGTCTCGGGTTGAAATGAATAAGTTATTAAAACTAGTTGCCAATCAGTATCATCAAGAGGCTGTAGAACTATATGGTGACAATAATAAGCTTGCCTTGGAATTCTTGTTATATGGATTAGATTTTAACCCCGAAGACTCTAATATACTTCGTGATCTTGATTATATGAAATCTGATATGGGTCTTTGAGAAGGTCTTGCAATACGAGGTCATTTTACCAACGAAAGATGAACTTTTTGAATTTATTCTAACGGCTTTGCTTCGAAAAATCGGAAAAGACGGTAAGATTGACGTTGGTGAAAAGGGTGCTATCAATAGGATTTTCCCTGTATTACAGATTAGTCCAGCTCGATTTTTAGAAGTCAAAGAGCAAATTCAGAAAGAAACTATAGTGGATCATTTTGCGGGTTCAGTTTGTTATGAAGCAATGTTTGCAACCATTGACAATTATCTTTCCGAAAATTGGGATCTTCATAAAGGTCGACGATTGCTTGCTAAAATTGCTCAAACATTAGAACAGACCGAAGCTTTGCAGGCATACCTAAAAGACCCTGAAAAATATTCCGAAAAAGAAGAAGAGACAACTTTTCCTAACAAATTTCGAATATAGGGGCGTTTGGATGGATATGATCCTCGCTGAACTGAATCCTGAGACATATGTTAGCCAAAATTATTCAAAAAAGATTTAGTAATGATTTTCTAAGTTTTAGTTATTTGATGCAGGCTTTATTAGTTGATTATCAGATTACTAATAATAATTTTTATTTTTATGCTAAATCAGATCAGCTTTCCCCAAATTATCAGCCACATTGCCGCGTTTTAGAATATCCTTTTCTTTTGGCTTTATTTTGCGGGCAGAAGAGTAAATTGAATGTAAATAGGAAGGTTCCTGTTCACCAAATGATGCTCACATCCAGTCCCCAAGTCACAGACCAACTACGATTTAATTCCTATGAGTCGCCAATAAGTCTGATAGAACATATGACAAGGGAAGGTAATTTCATTTACCCTTACAAATATCTGATCGTAGATTTACCCGATGAAATTATGCGATTAAATATGATGGATCCAAGAGGAAAGTCTGCACTGAGTTTTCTTTTGAGATTGATTCGTGTTTTCCAGAGTGGTTCGAACTCTATTAATTGGCTGGCTTCAAGTCGCTCAAAACAGCAAGAAGTCTTCAGGAATATTTCGATGTTTCTAAGCGAAAACATCAAATTGGATACGGGACCTGATGAACCTTGGATTGAATTTCATTTTGATTCAGGAGTTTTTGGAAATCATATTTTAATGAAGAAAGATTTTTTTTCATTGAAGACGGGAGTACCTCAAAGTATTGAGCGACGAGTACAGTTGCCTATGAATTTGGATAAATTCAATGGACATGATTCAGAGGCTAACTATAATCTATGGGGATTAAGAGATTTGGTAGATCTTTTGCTTCAAGATTTACGATTGCGTGTATTGGATGCTTGAAAAACATTCTCAGGTTTCTTTGTGATTTTACTATATTCTTGTCCCGCTGATGCTCTTGACCTTGAGTTGAGTATTGATTTGCTTCATTGGTTTGAAGAACAGGGTTTACTTTGTGAATGGTTAGTGAATTGTGGCAATTTGGGTAAAGTTTTGTGGTATGACAGTGAACTACCTGCGCCACATATAATGCCAAATGATTTTGAACAACATGTACAAAATATTAAGCCTGAGTTCTTGATTGTTGATGGCTTACCTTTTGGTAGTGAGGGGGAGTGTTATGAAATATATAACAAAATACCTACCATGTGGATTGCGCGTCGTTTGCGCTGGTTAGAATACCTGTCATCTCTAAATATCAACAATCCTACTAATTGTAATTCAAGTTTAGTTCTTGAACCTTTGTCTCAAGACCAAATGGATTACGTTACAATGGGAGAATATTTACAGATTCAATTTCCTGCTTTAGATGCGGGTCCTTTACCGACTAATGAAAATGAATCAGATTCACGTCAATGGCTTCTATTGCCAAGTCTAGACGAAAATCAAATTGCTCAGCAGGGTGGCTATGCGATGGAATTGATAGAAAAGGAGCAAAAAATTCCCCATTTACTCGATGTGGCGGAGTTTGAACCATTTCAATTACCACTTGGTCATCTTGTCAGTAAATATCAAAGAGTGATTGGTGGTTGTAGTTATTCTGCAGCATGCTTAGCTTTGCAGTGGATTGGTAAGGATTTGAAAATGGGCTTCAGATGGGTGGACCAATGCAACTCATGGGATGATCAGACAGGTAGGCTTCAGTCTATTAGAAAACGCTCTTGGCTTAAAAAAGAGCGATCTGAAGATTGGAAATTATGGATCAAACAGCATCTCGAAAGTAAGGGGTTATTATGAAGTGGGGTATTCTGGGTAGCGGTTTAAGAGCTCACGAAATAGCTCACCAGATTATAAGTAATGGCCACGAGTTGATAAGTGTGGCGTCAAGAAATGAGAAGTACGCCTCGACTATGGCTAAAGCATTTTCAGAAAAGACAATAGTTGAAACATATGAGCAGCTCTTATTACGTGATGATTTGGATGCCATTTATGTAGCTAATGAAACAAGCGCTCATTTTGAATATATAAAGCAAGGCTTAGAACGGAATCATAAAATATTTTGCGCTAAACCCATTTGCTTTAGTTCATCTCAGTATGAACAGCTAATACAAATTGATGGCTTTTTGGTTCAAGATCTATGGACAGATTGGCACCCTCTAATCACCAAGTTAGTCACCACGTTGAAGCAGGATAGATTAGGAAAATTGGAATTGATGAGAGCAAATTTCAATTGTTATTTAAACTCGGGTTATCAAGATTGGCGTTTGAAATCGCATTCTTCTGGGGGCGGAGTGTTTTGGGATTTAATGATCTATCTGGTTTCTATTGCTTTGAAAGTTCATTTTGGGAAGCTAGTTAGATGTAATGCTGATTTTCAGATGAATGAAAATAATTCGCCAATGATGTTTGATTTATTACTTGAATTTGAAAATTCGAGTAAAGCCCATCTAACGGTTTCTGGCCTTATGGATAAAAGCCAGCCTCTCATTGCTTTCTGTTCTAAAGGAAAAGCAAGTCTTGAAGGATCAGCCTTGGATCCTTTTAAATTGACTCTAGAACCTGCCAATTCTAAATCTCAAGTTATTGAGAGAGGATCAGAGAATCCAGCTAGATTTAGTTACCTGTCATTTATTAGGCTATTGCTTTCCGAACCTGAATATAAAGTACACCGACTAGAGACAGATCATCTAATGCAAACTATGTTTCGCATACAAGAAATGACGTCACCAGAATGTAATATTACGACGTCTTAGCGGCTGTGAATTACTCTTCAAAAATGAATTCGTAATCTAATTCTATTTGATCACTTATACTATGGCATACGGGACACTCAAACACCATTTGTTGTAGAGATGCTTGCTGGTCTTTGGGAAATCCTTTTGGGACTTGAAAAGTCATTGCAATAGAACCTATTCGTCTAGGTTCAGTTGTCATGCGTTTCTCAAGTAGGACTTTTAAACCTTCTAGTTTCCAGCCTAAATCCTTTGAACGAATTCCAAGAATTGTAAGAATACACGAAGCCAATGACGTACACAGAAGATCAGTGGGTGAGAAACTACTACCATCACCATTGTTGTCTACAGGTGCAGCGGTATGAATTATAGCTTCTGAAGGTCCATGTTGAGCTTTGACTTTGAGATTTCCCAAATATTCAAGATTCATTTGTACCATATTTACCTTATTAAGATCTTTTACGTTTAATCACTTCATGAAGATGTTGGTAGTTTTTGCTAAGCAGTTTGTAGAACCATCTTTTTAAGAAAAACATTTCATCGAAAGCTGTGGCATTATGTTCAACTATGCGGGCTAGGCTCATTTTAAGATAGTCATACTCTGTTTGTGCTAGATTAAACTCTTCATTAGGTTTTGCTTTACGAACTTTCTTTTGAAGGGTGCGAAGAGTTTTTCGAGCGATCTCGAATTCTTTAGGATTTGCCTTTTCTTTTTCAGCATTTAACCCCTTAAGAGAATCATCCAAAAAACGCTGCATAGCTTTTTTATCAATTTTACCAAGGCGCATGGTTACTATTCGGCCCATCTTTGCCATCAGATACCTCCAAAAAAATGGGATTTCATTCTATCTAAAAGCATTAATAATGCAAGGTCTAGGGTAAATTGTTTGATATGAAAAATTTGCAAAAGGAGTATATAAGTCTAAGTTGGCCTTTGATTGGGCAAAGTTTGCTTCACATCATCATGCAACAAATTGACCTTATGATGGTCGGTCAGATAAGTACTGCTTCAGTAGCGTCTGTAGGTTTGGTGAATGCCTACTTCTTTGTGTTTTTCATGTTTTTTATAGCTTTGGGTTTTGGGGTATTTTCACTCATGACTCAAATATATGGTGATGGGAACTTAAAGGCTCTCGGCAGGTTAACGGGTTCTGCTTTGACGGTAAGTTTTATAGTGGGCATTCTGTTATGGATTCTATTTATTAAAGGTCTCAATGTTTTTTTATTGGTTTGGAAAGTAGAGCCATCAGTCATTGAACGCTCCAGTTTATATGCTGAGAGTTTAGGATTTGGCTTACCTTTTTTAGCCTGTATTATTGTGCTTGAGTCTGCATTAAGAAGTTGTGGACTGGCCTCAGCAGAATTTAGAGTAAAAATTTTGGCTACATTGCTCAATATTTTACTTAATTTTCTTTTGATATTTGGGATGTTTGGATTTCCGGTTTTGGGAGAATTTGGGGCCGGATTAGCCACCAGCCTTGCTCGTATTTTTATAGTTATCGTTTTGCTTTGGTTATTTTGCACCAAAGCTTTAAGTGTAAAGTTCAGCTGGCAATGGTTATTTAGTTTTGATAGAGATCTGTGGACTAAAGTTTTACAGTTTAGCGGTATTCTCTTATTTCAGGATATTCTGTGGGCTATTGCAATATTGGCTTACAGTAGGGCATTTAGTGAAATGGGTACGGATGTTCTGGCGGTATACAATGTCATCTATCTAATGGATCGTCTGGCGGATGCGTTTTGCATGGGTTTTACCTGGGCAGCAGGCACACTTATAGGTAGAGATCTAGGTAAATCAAAATTTAATAGAGCATGGATTCGCAGCCATGTGATGTTGAGTGTTTGTTTAAAATACTCTTTTTGGATAGTCGCAGGTCTAGCCATAATCAGTCCTTTGGTTTTAATGTTTTATCCGTTTGGGCCATATCAAAAAGATCTTTACTGGGGGATGTTCTGGATTCATGGCTTGATTTTTCCTATAAAAATGCTCGGGATGATACTGATGGTAGGTGCTTTGCGTAGTGGCGGGGATTATTTGTCTGCCGCTTTAATTGAACTTGGAGGCATGTACTTTTTTTCTGTGCCCTTAACTTTAATTGCAGCTTTAAGCTGGGGCTGGCATCCTTTTGCGGTGTTTTTTATTCTATCTTCCGAGTGGCTTATTAAAACCTCACTGATTTGGTGGCGTTTTACTAAAAGGGTCTGGTTGCAACGATTAATTTAGGACTGAACTCAAGCGTCTGAAATTTTAAAAAAATGTCAGTAAATTAAGTATTAACTCTTTTTTAGATCAGTTTTGAGAAAAATTGTTATAGTTTTGGAATATTTTTTCTAAAAAAAAAGCTTTTTGCACAAAAAAGCGCGACGGTTTACTTGAACTCTCCGTAGAGATGAATACAATAGAGCACTATTGCTTTCAGTCTTTGTTATCAAGGAGATGTTTGTGCGCGATATTCTATAATCAGCGGACTAGACTACTAGAACGAGAGACCTCAGTTTGCTGGGGTCTCTGTTTTTTTGTGACATATATACCTAGATTAATTGTAAATTTTTTTGAAGTTTTCGAGTTTTAATAATCCGGAAATTTCACTTTTAAGTTTTTCGTAACTCACCCCACCTTTATGCATGAATCGAACCTGGCGGTTGGAGTCCAGAATGAAAATTCCCGGTAAACCTTTTACTCCGTATCGTAATGCTCCAAGACCATCTGGAGTTATCGTGACAGGCCATGTGATTTCAGGGTGACTTGAAAGATACTGCTGTACTGTCTCGATACTTTCTTTATAACTGACAAAGAGAAAGCTCACATCGGATTCTTGAAAATTTCTTTTGAGTTCTACCATTTTTGGAAGTTGCTTCTTGCAACTAGAGCACCAAGTTGCCATGAATTCTAGAATTACTATGGAGTTAAGCTTATTGTATTTATTGTAAATTCCTGTTGGAGTGCCATCAGAAAGTAATATATTAAATTCTGGTGCTTGCATTCCTAGGCCTAGGGCATAGCCCAAATTCCAGTCTACAGCCCGTTCAACAAAATTATCGCGAATTTTAGTTTCTCTTATTTCACCTGGCAAGAAACTGAAATAGCTCATACGGAAATTACAGGTCTGTTGTTTAATACCAGTAACGATGCCATTTTGGCTACGATAAACTATATCAATGCCCGAACCAGTCCGCGGAATAATTTGATCTCGTTTTTTTGAGTCGTTAACTTGTAAGGTTTGACCTTTGGATATTAAGTCCTGATTTGTACCAATGAGTTTTTTTACTTTTATATCTAGCTTCTTAGCTTTGAAGCCTACGTAATCAGTGAAATCCGAGTCGTAAACTTGTTGGTTATTAGATAAAGTATCTGCAAATAAGGTCAGACTGCCTCGATTACTCAAGTAATCTGCCCAAAAATTAGCTTCTTCAACTGACATGAACGAGTTATGGTCCGTTTGATCAATTAGTCTAACAGCTGCACTGTCTATGAATTGGTTAAATATCTCTTCCAAAGGTAGAGATTCTAAGTCCTTTAGGGAATACAGCTTATATTTGAAGCGTTTTTTATTTAGGCTAGATAGCAGAGCCTGAGAATGCAGACTCTGCGAATCACCTAGAATTACGGCGATTTTCTGTTTCATACGATCCGCATGAGAGTTAATGGTCCCCAAACAGAAAAAGATCAGAAACAATAAAATACGCCAGAAAGACATTATTTTTTGTCGTCTCCGGAATTGTCATCACCGTCACAGTCGTCGTCTCCGCAACCATGCGCTATGGTGCCTTGGTGTGGGCAACCGCCACCATCTCCGTCTCCGTCGTCGTCACCGCCACCAGGGCATCCTTCGGCAACAGGACTTTGGTGTGGGCAACCGCCACCATCTCCGTCTCCATCGTCATCACCGCCACCAGGGCATCCTTCGGCAACAGGACTTTGGTGTGGGCAACCGCCACCATCTCCGTCTCCGTCGCCATCATCGCCACCAGGGCATCCGCTGGCCACGTTTTCAGTGCCATCTTCTGGTAGAGGACAACTATCATCGCAATCATCGTCAGATTCGGTGATAACTGTATGAGGGATTGTTAGAGTGTTTTGAGCTGCAACTGCACTATTTAGTGCGAATATTGAAAATGCTACGAGTAACCATCGATACATTATGTCTCCAGTACTTAAATAATTGAAATTAAATAACAGAAAAGTCTAACCCACATCGAAAAAGCGTCAAGTGCTAGTAACTATTTTTTAATAATAAATTTTACTTGCTGCAATCTGTGTGAATTTTTGATGAATAATGCAACCATGAATTCAATTTAGAATTACTTATAGTTAGCCTCAAAAAAGATTTTCATGCTCATTTAAATCTACTGTGGGAGTGATTTGAAAAACACTCTTAAGCAAGACGATAAACGTTTAGCTTCTATTCACCAATAGTAAATTCTGCTGATTTTCGAGCTTCTTCAATACGCTGACTAATCTCTTGATAAAGTCGATAAGCGTTTTTAGAATTGGGATGGTCCGGACCATGGTCATTCACAGCATTAGTATAGCGCTGGTAAGTATCAGCTTTTGCTTGCTCAAGTTCTTCCATGTTCGTTAAACCATCTAAAAATGGTTTCATCCATGCCTGAAACTCTTCCTCACTTGAATTCATTGAAGACTTTAATTCAGAGGTTTCCTCATCTGTATAGGCGAGTTCATTAAATTCGATCCATTGGGGCTCATAAAGCATTCTTACTGCTAACTCTTCATTGTCGCCTGCTCCGAACGATTTGAATAAGGAGTCCGCAATCATTCCACCAAGCACAGCGCCCGCTATTGAACCTATTGGAGGGAATATTGCTGAACCTAGCATCATACCTACAGAAGATCCAATACCACTAGCTAAGGTTTCACCTATTCCTCGTTGGCCTAAATTTCCAGTGAGTAAATCAGCACCCACCATTGCCCCTAAGGTGTAAGGGAGCACACTGACTACACTTTTAACGAACGGTCCTCCAGGAATTACGTTCATTACACTATGCATCATTATTTTGCCAAATCCTGAGGCCATTGTTTTCTGGACAATTAAGCCACCCGCAAAGGCTCCTGAAGTGCCCATAACAAACTGCGGTGAAGTTATGAAATTGAAAGCATCACCGACATTAACCTGATTTCCACTCTTTACTTGGTCTACCAAATTAAGTATGCCCTGAGTAGCTGCTGAGATAACAGCGAATCTTAGTCCATCGCGGACATAAGCTTTTGCCGTAACAGGCTTATTAATTTTCAGCTCTTTCAGAGATTGTTGTTTTTGGGCTTGAATCTGTTTTAGAGCTTTGATGTCAGCTTTACTGCCCCCGTTACTCTTCAAGTGATTGATTTGATCACCAATTACTTTAATCTGTGCTTGAAGTTTTGCTCCTTGAGGACCTACTTGTGATTTATTGTATTCACCTTCAAGCGAACTTCTAAGAGCTTCTAATTTTGCAGCCTTAGCAGTTTGATTATTAGCTCTGGCATTTACTATATCTAAGTTTAATTGAGCTATTTTAGCTTGAAGTTTGCCGGCGATTGCATTTCGTTTTACCTCATAGCCATTAGGCGCTAAGGTTTTATCTACTACTCTATTACCAACGGTTTTTACGTGTCGAGTAATTTCAGTAGGACTTTTACCTTTTAGACTTCCTATTCCTTTTGCCAAATCTTTTCCAGTCTGGGAAGTTTGTTTGCCCCATGCACTGTTTTTAACCTTATCCCAGACTGCTCCATGCTTACCACTTGGTGGATTTCCTGGACTTGGTTTTGGATTACTTGCAGAAGGAGGTTGAGAACCAGTAACAGGTGCTGGTTTTGCTGTATTAGCTTTGAAATTGTTCAACGGGTTCATGCGAGCCATCAAGTTTGAACCATTTGAATTGTTTACATTAATAGCTTTAAGCGGAGTATTGCCTGGTGAGCTTGGTTTATAATTACTACCCAAAAAGCCTGAGTTGGACGAATTACCATTAAGCATCCACTGATGCCCTGCATTGAGTTGCCCCATTCGTATGCGACCACCCACATAATTGGATGCCTGTACTAATCCATTTTTTCCAACATTGTAGATTTTTGTACCAGCTTTTACAGACTTTTGGGTTGCTTTTACAAGACCCTTTTTCGTATGAGCATAAAGTTGGCCTCCAGAATTTATTAGAGCATTTCCCGCTTTTACTACTCCATTTTTACCCATGGTGTAGAGTTGGTTACCAGTTTTAAGACTGGATTGAGTAACACGCACCAAACCATTTTTACCAGAAGCATAAAGGCGATTTGCTCCTACCTGACCTGCTTTGACGACTTTTAAGGTACCGTCCTTGGTAGCAGAAAATAATGTACTAGATTGCTGAGTATTGACTTTCGTAGCCCTGGTTAACCCATCTTTTGTAGCTTTGTATAACTTACCACTGGTTTCTACTAAACCCGATTTGACTTGAGTCAGGCCAGTTTTACCAAATTGATAAACACGGGCGCCTGCTTTTATTGCCTCTCCGGTAGCACGAGATACTCCCTTGCTAGTAATAGTGTATAGGCCCCCTGCTTTCTGTAGAGCAGATGGACTAACTTTATGCACGCCATTTTTACCGATCGAATAAAGTTCTCCACCTTTGGATATTGAAGCTTTTGAGGCTTGGGTTAGGCCATTTTTACCCTGAGTGTATAGGCCGTTAATTTGTCTTCCAAAAGATTGTACTTTGCTGACTACCCCATTTTTGGCAGTCCGGTAAACTTTGGCTCCCTGGGTAGATGCTTTTTTAAGTTGAGTGAGCCCGTTTTTTCCACTTGTGTAAAGTTTACCTGCGCGCTCCACTACAATATTCTTAGCGCCAACTAAACCTTCTTTACCTAAGCTATAGATCTTTGCACCCTTAGTTAATGTAGAATGCGTAGCTCTCTGAAAGCCCTGTTTGGTTTTTACGTAAAGTTCACTACTTTTTGTTGAAATAGCTTTGCCAGCTCGAAAAGCGCCGTTGTTGGTTGCTCTATAGATGTGCGAACCACCAGCCTTAGAGGCGTCTCTAATTTTTACTAATCCCTTTTGACTTGATCTGAAAAGTTGCCCCGATTTTTCTATTACCGTATTTTTCGCACTACTTAGGCCGTTTTTTCCAATTTTATATAATTTTGCACCCTGCTTTATGGAGGTTTTCGATGCTCTTGAAAGACCCTCATTAGTTTTTACCCACAGATCACCGCCAGTTTTGCTTAGAGAAGTAACTACTTTAGACGTACCATTTTTTGCTATTTCATAATAGCTCTGAGCGCCTTTAACAGCACTAGCCTTAGCGCGAACTAAACCATCCTTAGCCATCACATATAGCTTATTTCCCTTGGTGATAAGCGCCCCGCTAGCCTGCTGAACTCCATTACTTCCAGTTTTGTAAAGTTTTGCTCCTGATCGCAAAGTGCTTTGGGTGGCTTTAGATAATCCATCTTTAGTCTTTACATATAGATTTGCGGTTTTTCCACGGGTGGTTTGGATGGCCCTAACAACTCCATTTTTAGAAGCCTTATAAAGACGTGAGCCTTTAATATCGATGCTCTTTTTGATCCGGACTAAACCATCTTTACTTGCCTTATATAACTTGCCCGATTTTTCTACAAGAACGGATTTGGTCTGCTTAAACTTTTCTCCATGGCGAGTATATAGTTTCTGACCATTTTCAAGAGCCTTTCCTGTGGCACGGCTGAAACCTTCTTTACCCTTGATATAGAGTTCTTTCGTTTGTTGCTTGATCCGCAAACCGGCTTCACGCGATACTTGCGTTAACTTTTGACCACCTAGCTTTGCAGAATCACTAGCTGAGCGAGCTAAACTTTTACCTTTGTTTGCTAATTTACTACTTTTGGTAGGTAATTGTCCGTTAGCTTTAGCTTCATTATAGAGGCGTGTTATATAACCAACCTTACTACTCACGGAGCGCGTGATTTTTGACTTGGTTTTGACTAAATCAGTTTCTAGTTGTGCCAGAGATTTCATGCGAGGATCTTTGAAATTTCCGCTTTTCAGAGCTTTGGTCAATTCCTGTGGTGAAGAGTAAGTTTTATCAACTAAAAGACTATGTTTTAGTCTGATAGAAGATTGCTGCATGTATAAACTACGCTGGGTAAGTTTGAGACTTTCTAAATGAGTAGCTTTGATTTTATTATTAGTTTTTGCGTAGTTTTTTAAGATTTTTAGTTGAGAAAGTTCTCCATTCAACTTAGTCCAGCGAGCCGAAAATATCTTATTGTCTGAGACTAAGGGAAGGCGCGACATTTTAATGTCATAGCGAGCTTTCTGAATCTTTAAATCAAGTTGACGTAATTTAATGATTCTGGGGTCATTTATTTTTGGATTTGATATGGCAGTTTTAATTTCTCGCCATGTTTTGTACTTACCGGAAGCCTTTAATTTGTGATAAATATCATGACGTTGTGATCGCCAGGCTTCGAGCATGCTGCCATTAGCTGGCATTTTATTTAGAAAAGAAATTCCCCGTTGCGCAATTTTAGTTTTCTGGGCGAACTGTGTGACTTTCTTATGAATTTTATTAGCTTTGAACTTGGATTGTTCTAATGGATTTGATTTGAGGCTTTTATCCAGAAAACGAATACGACGCTCAAGTTGGGCTAGTTCCCGCACAGCGGGGTCTTTACTTTGGATCGCCTGACGAATTTCAGCTTTAGATTTATATTGCCCGGATTTGAGTAATATTTTGGTTAAATCCTGCTTCTGGCGAATACTATCTTCCAGCAAGAATCGGTAATCATTGGTGGCTATTCTGCGCACCACTTTTACTTTGTATGGATCTAAGGGACTATATCCTAACTTCGTTCGGATTCCATTTACTTTATTGTAAATCTTAGTTGTTGCGATTCGCGCTTTATCCCAATTTTTAATCTCCGCCGTAAATCTCTGTATACCCTCTGGTTTGCGGTTAAGTCCGTCAAATGATTTATTGGCTTTCACTAATCTAGCCAGCGTTTTCATTGAAAGCTTGTTGTCACTATTTCGAAATTTTATGGCTTGCCTTAAGAATTTATCCAGTTGCTCAATTTTGGCTTTGGATGGCATTTTGCCGCGCTCTAATTTGTAGGCTTGCTGTAAAATTTTAGAAAAAGATTCGTTCTGGGTAGTACGAATCTGGTGCAATTTAGTGGTAAGAGTTGAAGACAGTTCAAGTTGTTTTTTAGCCCTGTATAACTCCTTTAGATTAGCGTTAAGACCCGCACTTACGTTGGGATTTTTAGGGGTAGCAGGTGCCTTCATCTGATCGGCAAACACAGAATGACACAATATGACCGAGAAGGCCGTGGATAATAGTGCGCGAAAAATCATGAATATATCCTCCACTAGGCACTACGCAGTAATCAGCGTAAAAGTTGCTTATTGAGATCATTTTTTGTGCTTTGTACTTTGCCTTATAACGTAGCTTTTGAGGTCAGGATTTTTTCGTACAAATAGTATCAATTAAAAAGTATTTTTGTCTTTCTTCAGTGTGCTTAGTTTTGAAGTAACCTCTGTTATCAAGTCATCGAGTGCAAAAAGCTCTTTGTCCCGAATGCCTCGACGTCCCAATTCAAATTGTCCCTGTTTTACTGTTTTCGCAGACAAAACTATTCGTAATGGAGCGCCAATAAGATCTGCGTCTGCAAATTGAAAGCCAGCTTTTTCATTACGGTCATCTATTAAAACTTCCACTCCAGCAGATCGAAGTTCCCGGTATGCTTTCCAGCCAAGCTCCTCTATATTTTCTTTCTTTTTATCGAGCATACACAGATGCACCTCGAAAGGAGCTGTAGCCATAGGCCATAGCGGTCCGTAATTATCATGATGCTCTTCAATAAGACAGGCTAAAAGTCGGCCTACTCCAATCCCATAGCAACCCATAATAAAATCTTGAGCTTTACCATTATCATCTAGATAAGTAGCATTCATAGAATGCGAATATTTGGTGCCTAGCTGAAAAATATTACCCACTTCTACTCCTCGAGTGAGCTTTACATTTCCGACTCCGCTGGGGTCTAAATCATCTTCCTGAACGAAACTAAACTGTCCGATGACACCACTATTTAAATCTCGGTCAAAATTCCAGTTTTTGACGTGGTAATCTTTTTTATTGGCACCTACTACTAAATTTGGATTTCCCACGATAGACTCATCAACTAATAGATGAACCTTATCTAGATCCACACCAAGTAGAGATCCATAGCCTGGATATATACCTGCTGCATGAATCAAATCTTCCTCAGCAAATTTAACTTCTGCACCAGATAAGGCCTTACGTACAGCAATTTCATTGATCTCGCGATCTCCTCTGACTAGAATTGTAACCAGTTTGTTATCCTGTAGGTTTTCCATCAGAACAATTTTGCATGTTTTAGTTTGATCTAGTTTTAAGAATTTGGCCACATCTTCAATGGTGGAATGATCGGGAGTATGAATTTCTTCCAGTTCCTTAATTTCTTCCTCTGGATATTCGTAACGAGTTAAAGCTACTTCTTTATTTGCTTTATAGTCACTGTTTTCACCCAAAATTAAAGTATCTTCACCACATTCGTTCACATACATGAATTCGTGAGCGACGGAGCCACCCATCATTCCTGTATCTGACTCCACAGAGATAACATTAGTTAGACCACAACGAGCATAAATCCTTTCATAGGCTTTGTAACATTGCTCATAATAGTTTTCTAGACAGTCTTGAGAAGCATGAAAACTGTAGGCATCTTTCATGGTGAATTCTCGTACACGAATCAAACCACCACGACTGCGTGGTTCATCTCTAAATTTAGTTTGAACTTGATAAAGCATCAAGGGTAGTTGCTTGTAAGAGGTAACATCTCCGCGGACCATATGAACCACGGCTTCTTCATGAGTCATACCCAATACACAAGGGGCTCCTGTACGGTCATCAAATTTGACCATAGTGCTATCTACTGCGTCGTAACGACCACTTTCTTTCCAGATGCTGGCCGGCATTACCACAGGCATGGTAACTTCCTGACCTTCTATAGCATCCATCTCCTCCCTAATGATGCGTTCGATCTTATGAGCTACGCGCTTTCCTAAGGGCAACAGAGAAAAAATTCCACTGGATTGCTGCTTAATATAACCACCACGAAGTAAAAATTTATGAGAGATTAACTCAGCATCTTTAGGTGTTTCTTTGGTACGT
>MDTD01098794.1_pt1 | contig 18818 bp, 15 predicted proteins | sample 811221 | NCBI WGS metagenome assembly MDTD01 (sample SAMN05326646, study PRJNA326480) | marine metagenome | isolation source: seawater | place: Pacific Ocean: South West | collected 2011 | reverse complement strand
TGCTGAAATTGGTAGACAGGCATGATTGAGGGTCATGTGTCCTAAGGACGTGCGGGTTCGACTCCCGCTCTGGGCACTTTTTAATTTCCTACTTTTTTGTAATTAAAATTTTGTTCTTTTAGTATTTGTATTACTTTTTCTCGAATATTTCCTTGAATTATTATTTCATTGTTTTTAGTTGATCCACCTACACCACATTTATTTTTTATATGTTTTTCAAGTAATTTTAGTTTATCAATAGAGCCTATGAAATTTTTTATTTTAATTGTTGTTTTTCCTCCACGATGCCTTTCTATATGAACATATAAGTTCTGTTTTTCATTAGCAATATTCTCCACTTCATCTTCTTCATAATTATATTGAAAATTTGGGTTAGTTGAATACATTACACCTTGTTTTTTCTTATTTTTTTTCATTTTTAGGTATCAATATTTTTAGTGAATTTTTTAATAATTTTATATGTAACTTGTCTTTAATAATAACAGGTTCTCCATCCAAATGTATAAAATTATCATCCGAATCAATTTTTATATTATCACTCCTTACAATTTCTATAAATTTAGTTTGATGTAATTTTCCTTTCATAAGATAGTAGATAAATATTGGTATTTTCCATTTGGGAAATTTTTTAACTATCACAAAGTCTATTAGACCATCATTAATTTTAGCAAGTGGAGATATTTTCGCATTATTTCCATATTGACTTGCATTTGCAAATGATATAAAAAACGCATTAACACTTCTTGTTATGTTATTATATGATATTGTGTATTTTTTTGGTGAATAGTTTAGTTCTCTTAAAACTATTTTGATATAGTTAATAAATCCTCTTTTTTTAAAATTTGAGAAAATGTGCGCAATATGTGCGTCAAAACCTATTCCCGAAACATTAATAAACTTTTTATCATTTACACTACACGTATCAATAAGCTCTTCTTTAGATTTTTCAAGTTGAATTATTGCTTTTTTAATATTAGTACTCATTCCAATATGATAAGCAAATCCATTGCCAGATCCACATGGAATTACACCAAGAGATGTGTTGCTATTGATTAATGATTTTGCACATTCATTTACAGTTCCATCACCTCCAACGGCTATTACTGCATCATATTTTTCTTTTATTGCCTTATTACTAATAATTGATGCATCATTTTTTTCTTTAGTGTAAGAAATAGTAAAATCATATTTACAATATTTATGAATATATTGTTCAATATTTTTTTGTTTACCAGTTCCTGATACAGGATTTATAATGAATTTAATCTTCATATTTTAATTCATTTTTTATAATTTTACTACTGTATGTTTGTTTTATTGCTTTCATAAGGTTTTCTCCTTCTATATTATCAACTTTATTTTTTAAATTTAAATCCATATAATTTTCATATTCCTCATTTTGATTTATCACTATACCTTTTTTTGTTAATAATCTATATTTACCTTCTAGATAATTTATAGTCCAATTTTGATTTTTTAGCATTGATTTTCCAAAAGAAAAGTAATTTTCATCATAATTAATCATCTCCAAAACTGTAGGCATTATATCAATCTGTTGCACTATATTAGTATTTGTTCCAACAAGGCTACTATCACCTTTAAAAATTATCATAGGAATAGAGTATCTACCCATAATATCACTATATTCATTACTAAAGCTTTCAGGAGAAGTATGATCGGCGGTTATAATAAAAATAGTGTTTTTAAACCAATTTTTATTTTTTACTTTTTTAAAAAAATTTGACAATGCTTTATCCGTGTATGAAACCGTTTCAAGTATTCCGATTTTTTTATATTTTTTCTTTTCATTTTCTGGAAGTGTATATGGTGGATGAGATGTTAGGGTAAAAAGAACACTAATAAACGGCTCTTTTGTATTATTTAATTCTTCTCCAAAATATTGCATAAAAGGATTGTCATATATACCCCAGCTTCCATCATAATCTGAATTATTATTGTATTCATCCATTCCAAAGTATTTAGAGAACTGAGCCTTTTTACAAAAACTATAAAAACCCATAGTCCCTTTAAATCCACCATGAAAAAATGAACTTTTATAACCTTTTTTATTTAATAATGAAGCTAAACTTTCAAAATTATTTTGAGCATATTTCGAAGTAATATATGGATTATCCATTAAGGATGGAATTGATGCTGTTATTGCTGGTAAAGCTTCTATGGACTTCAATCCATTAGCATATGCATTTGTAAATATTAAACTATGGTATGATAAACTATCTAAAAATGGGGTATGAGATTTTGTATTATAAACTCCAACAAATTCTTTAGAGAAGCTTTCTAAAATTAGTATAACGATATTTTTTTTGTTTATCGGATCTGAACTTTTTTTATGAGAAATTGAATAGAAGGACCTGATATTATCATCTTTAAAGTATTCGAATTCTTTTAAAGTATTAGTGTTAATTGATTGCAGAATACAAAATGGTGTATTTAGTATTAAAGATGAATTATCTGATGCTGTTAATTCTCCAGCATTAATTATTTTAATAGGTTTTAACTGTAACCCGCCTCTTGCAGAAATTATAAAAAAAGAAATGGATAAAAATAATATTACAACTGATGAACCTATAGATTTAAAAGTTTTAGTAGTTTTTATTTTTGGTATGTATCTTATTTTAATTATAATCCAAGATTGTATAATGGTAAATAATGTAATCATCCAATAATCTTTAATATATTGTGGTCCAATTCTTATTATGTCACTTCCCAGTTGAAATAAATGAAACAAATCAGATGTTGATCTTTTTTGAGTGTATCTAAAATATTCTATATCTATGTTGTTTAATATAAGAAAAAATATATTAATACAATAGAATAATAAATTAGTAAAATTTTGATAAAATTTATTGGTTCTGTAATTTGTAGGAATTAATAAAAGAATAAAGATAGGTATGTTGATATAAACAATAGCAGATATATCAAATCTTATTCCTTCTACAAACTCTAAAATACTAGCATTAGTAATATTGTTATTTAATAAAAATGCTATTCTTGATAAGGTATATAAGAATAATAAAATAATCAATCTTAGTAAGTAGTTTTTTAAATAAGCTATTGACTTCATTTTTGATTATGATCGAATGATTTCTTTAAATTTTAATATTAATAATATTACAGTCGTTATAATCAAAGATATAGTATGATATTTTAAACGCCATGTTTATGATTTTTTTTAACAAAGTAAATAAAATATTAAGTAGTTTTGATCAAATTTCTGTCTTATGCAATTTAAAAAAGAAAATATATCAAATAATGAGCTTAAGATTTTGTATAAAAATCTTTTAACACCTAGATTAATTGAGGAAAAGATGCTTATTTTATTAAGGCAGGGTAAAATTTCTAAGTGGTTTTCTGGAATAGGACAAGAGGCAATATCTGTTGGTGTTGCATCTGCATTAGATATTGACGAGTATATATTACCTATGCATCGAAATCTTGGCGTCTTTACGGTTAAAAATATTGATTTGCAAAGATTATTTTGTCAATTTCAAGGAAAATTTAATGGTTTTACAAAAGGAAGGGATCGTTCTTTTCATTTTGGAACCAAACAGCATCACATTGTAGGAATGATTTCTCATTTAGGCCCACAATTAGGCGTTGCAGATGGTATCGCATTATCTAACATGTTAAAAAATAATAATAAATTAACCGCTGTTTTTACAGGAGATGGAGGCGCAAGCGAAGGAGATTTTCACGAAGCATTAAATGTTGCAGCTGTTTGGAATTTACCTGTAATTTTTATTGTTGAAAATAATGGCTATGGTCTTTCTACTCCAAGTTCAGAACAGTTTAAGTGCAAACAATTTTCAGACAAAGGGATTGGTTATGGTATAGATGCTTATACTATCGATGGTAACAATATTTTAGAAGTTTATTCAAAAATAAAGGCTTTAAAAAAAGAATTATTAGATAAACCAAGGCCAATTTTACTAGAGTGTATGAGTTTTAGAATGAGAGGTCATGAGGAAGCGTCAGGAACCAAATATGTTCCTAAAAAATTGATGGATTTATGGGCAAAAAAGGATCCGGTCGATAACTATGAATCTTTTTTAATTAATAGTAATATTATTTCTAAATCTTATGCAAAAGGATTAAGACAGCAAATTATTAATGAAATTAATACTGCATGGAGAGACGCTGAAAATAGTGACGAACTAATTGTGTCGACAGAAAACGAGATATCAGATATTTACAAAACCTATCATCATAAAAATATTAAGACTACATCTGTCATTAAAAAAATGAGATATGTAGATGCGGTATCCGATGCCTTAAAATTATCTATGCAAAAACATGATAATTTAATTATTATGGGACAAGATATAGCTGAATATGGAGGTGTTTTTAAAGTTACTGATGGTTTTGTAGATTTTTTTGGTAAGGAAAGAGTAAGAAATACACCAATATGTGAATCTGTTATTTTAAGTGCTGGTTTAGGTTTGTCTATTGGCGGTTATAAATCTGTGATTGAAATGCAGTTTGCTGATTTTGTTAGTTCAGGATTTAATGCAATTGTTAATAATTTAGCAAAAACACATTATAGATGGGGTGAAAATGTCGATGTAGTTGTAAGAATGCCTACTGGAGCTGGTGTAGGGGCAGGACCATTTCATTCTCAATCAAATGAAGCATGGTTTACACATACCCCTGGATTAAAAGTTGTATATCCATCCACACCTTCTGATGCTAAAGGCCTACTTATAAGTTCTATTGAAGACCCAAACCCTGTGATGTTTTTTGAGCATAAGGCATTATACAGAAGTGTAGAAGAAGATGTTTGTATTGATTATTATAATATTGAGATTGGTAAAGCAAATTTAATTTGTAAAGGAAATCATGTTAGTATTATTTCTTACGGTTTAGGTGTGCATTGGGCCCTAGATGTTTTAAAGGAAAATCCAGAGATTTCAGCGGATCTTATCGACTTAAGAACATTAGTTCCATTAGATACTGAGACAATAATTAATTCTGTTAAAAAAACAGGTAAAGCTATTGTACTGCATGAAGATGTTATGATAGGGGGATTTGGTGCTGATATTGTTTCTATAATTCAAGATAAATGTTTTGAATTTCTTGATGCATCTGTTAGAAGATCTGCTTCTTTAGATACCCCTATACCTTTCTCTTTAAAGCTAGAAGATAATTTCTTAGCTAAGAAACGTTTTAAGCAAGATCTAATTAATCTAATCAATTATTAGTGTATTTTTTATACCTTCAAAAATATCTGAAATAAATTTACGATATTTGTATAATATATTAACATTCAATTATGTCAAAAATCTTTAGATTCTACTCATATGTAGTATTTTTATGTTTATTAATTTTGTCTTCATGCGTCACTACAAGTGACTTAGAGTATATAAGATCAAATAAAGACATTACTATTGAAAAGAATATAATGAGTTACACTCTCCAATCTGGAGATTTGATTTCTGTACAAATTAGTACAACTACCGAACAACAGCATGATTTTTTTAATAAAGAACAGACATCAAACTCTCAGCTAATGATTCAAAATCCGTACCTATATGGTTATTTAATAAAAGAAGATGGTTTTCTTGAATTACCATCTCTAGGTAAAATAAAGGCTGAAGGATTTACACTTGAAGAATTGGAAGTTGTAATTAGTAATATTGCTCTTTCTTTTTTTGAGAAACCAGTTGTAAAATTGAATATTATAAATTTTGATGTTACTATATTAGGAGAGGTGAATAATCCTGGGACATTTAAAATTGTAAAGCCTAATCCAAATATTTTATACGCTTTAAGTTTAGCAGGAGATATAACACAGTTTGGAAATAGAAAAAAAATTAAGATCATAAGAAATAATAATAATGTTAATCAGGTTTTTTATATAGATCTAACAGATAAAAATATTCTTAATCAACAAAATTTAATGGCTCATCCTAACGATATAATTTATATTGCTCCTTTAAAAAAGAAGTTTTATGCATTTAATAATTTACCTGGTGCTATTTCTATGATTATTTCTGCTGTAACACTATACATTCTGTTAAATAACAATTAAAAATATGAATAATCAACTAGATGACGTTATTGATTTTAGACAATTCTTATATAAGGTTGCTAATAATTGGTATTTATTTCTGTTAGGAGTATTTTTGTCTTTATCAGTTGCTTATGCAGTTAATAGATACTCTCATGCATTATATAAATCAGAAACTACTGTTTTAATTAATCAAGAAGATTATATATCACCCGCTTATAAATTACTTGAAGATCATACAAACAACACTTCTGTTAAAATAGAAAATAAAGAATTACTAATTAAGTCTTATCCTATAGTTTATAAAACACTATCTGAATTAGAGTTTAATATATGTTATTATATAGCTGGCGATTTAATGATATCAGAGGCGTATATAGCTCCAATTAAGGTTGTTTGTCAAACTTCATCTAATTTAAATAGAGAAACATTTACTATTGAACTAATAGACACTAGTTCTTTTAAGCTTATAGATTCAAAACGTGATATAGAGAAAATATTTAAATTTAATGATATATTTTTATTTAAAAATCAAGAACTTAAAGTAATTCTAAACCCTGATTATGTTTTTTCTTCTGATGAGATACCAAATACTGTTGTGAAGTTTTTTGATTTAAAATCTTTAACTTTAGAATATCAAAAAAGAATTATAACATCTCATAGTGATAGAGAATCAAGTATTATTAACCTTTCATTACTTCAACAAGATCAATATAAAGGAGTTTTATTTCTTAATAAATTAACTGAAAATTTTATTAAACATGAAATAGACGAAAAAAATATTGCATCCAAAAATACTGTATCATTTATAAACAATCAATTAATCAAAATGCGCGATTCATTAGCATTAATAGAAGAAAAAATAGAGCAATATAAGAATGTAAATAATATAACAGATCTAGGTCTCAAAGCACAAAGCATGTATACCAAAATAGCATCACTTGAATCAGATCTTGCAAATGCTAAACAGTTAGATAATTACTACAATTATTTACATAAATACTTATTAGAGGGACAGATGTTGGATCAAATAGTTGTTCCAACGGCATTTGGAGTTGAAAACACTTCTTTATCAGCATTAATAAATCAATTGCTTGAAATTCAAATGAGAAAAAATTTATTGCTTGATGGAGGTCAGATCAACAACCCAGCAATCAATCAATATAATTTACAAACTAAACAACTTTTACTTAATATAAATGAAGTTGTTGAGACAATGCAAAACACTAATAATCTTGTTATTGCTGATTTAAAGAGTAGAATAAATAGATTAGAAAATTCTCTTGGTGATATACCGCAAGTTGAGCGTGAATTACTTAGTATAGAAAGACTACAATCTATAAGTGAAAATATTTATCTTTTTTTATTAAAAAAACGTGCTGAAGCGCGCATCACATCATCAGCTAATACGTCTGACAGTAAGGTAATTGAGCCAGCAATTTACTTTGATAAAAAATCTCCCGTATCTCCTAACAAAACTAAAAATCTAGCTATTGCTTTACTGATTGGAATAGTACTTCCTTTTTTATATATGTTGTTTATTGAAATTATTAATGATAAAATAATGACTAGAAAAGACTTGGAAAGACTTACTAATATTCCTGTATTAGGTATGATCGGAAGAAATTACAGTGGATATAAACTTCTTTCAGATCAAAGTCCTAAATCTAATGTGTTTGAAGGTTTTCGAGCTTTAAGGTCAAATTTAAATTTTATACATAATAATGATAGTTTGGTTTATTTAATAACATCTTCAATTAGTGGTGAGGGGAAAACTTATATTGCCGAAAATTTATCCATAGTCTTTGCTAGATCTGGAAAAAAGACAATAGTCGTAGGTGCAGATTTAAGAAGACCTAAGCTTTATGCAGATTTTAATTTTAAAAATAATTTAGGAATAACAAATCACATTTTAAATGATGTTGAATTAGAAAATGTGATAATTAAGTCAAATATTAAAAATTTAGACGTTTTAGTTTCGGGACCAGTGCCAGTTAATCCAGCTGATGCATTATTAACTGATAAATTCAACGATATGATGTCAGAGTTAAAAAAGAAATATGATGTAATAATTTTAGATTCACCTCCTTTAGGATTGGTTGCAGATTCGTTAACCTTAATGAAATATTCTGATATAAATATTTATATATGTAGACAAGGTTACACTCAAAGAGGCCTACTTTCTTATGTAAATGATCTATATTCTAAACAAAGAGTAGGGGATATGCATGTTCTTTTAAATGATGTAAAAGAAGGCACAGGTGCATATGGATATGGTTATGGATATGGTTATGGATATGGTTATAGCAACTATACATACGGATATACATATGAATCTAATGATACTTAAAAAAAATATGTATAAGCAACCAAATGTAATTGCAGAAATAGGGTGTAACCATAAAGGTGAAATTCAAATAGCAAAGGATTTAATTAAAATTGCAGCAGAATCTAATGTTCAGGTTGTTAAGTTTCAAAAAAGAAATAATATTGAACTTCTAAGTGAAGAACAGTACAATGCTCCACACCCAAACCCCATGCATTCTTATGGTAAAACCTATGGAGAACATAGGGAATTTTTAGAATTTACATTAGACCAGCACATACTTTTGAAAAATTATACTGAACAATTGAATTTAATTTATTCAACATCAGTTTGGGATATTACGTCAGCTAAACAAATAATCTCTCTTAATCCAATTTTAATTAAAGTACCATCAGCATGTAATACGAATTATAGAATGTTAGAAGTTTTAAGAGATGAATATAATGGGGATATTCATATATCATTTGGGATGACAAGCTTAAAAGAGCAAAAGGAGATTTATTGTTTTTTTAATGAAAAAAATCAAGCAAATAGATTGGTTTTATACGCATGCACTTCAGCCTATCCAGTGCCATTTAAAGATATATGTATGCTTGAAATACTTCGTATAAAAGAAAATTTTGGAGATAAAATTAAATCAATTGGTTTTTCTGGACATCATTTAGGTATTGCAGTTGATATTGCCGCATATACGTTAGGAGCAAATTGGATTGAACGTCATTTTACATTTGATAGAACATGGAAGGGGACTGATCATTCAGCATCATTAGAACCAACTGGATTAAGAAAATTATCTAGAGATTTATGTGCAACTTTTCAATCATTTTCATACAAGGATAAAGATGTTTTAGATATTGAGAAAGAGCAAAGAAATAAATTAAAATATAAAACAAAATGAGTGTAATCGCTTTTGTGCCTGCTAGATGTGGTAGTAAATCAATTTTAGATAAGAATATTAAATTATTTTGTAATCGACCTCTTATTTATTGGAATTTACAAGAGTTGCAAAATTCTATTGTTGATCAAATTATTGTAGCAACAGATTGTGAAAAAGTTTACAATATTGTTGAGAATTTTAACCTTTCCAAGGTTAAACTTTATAAAAGAAAAAAAGAAAATGCTACTGATCAATCTACAACTGAATCAGTAATGTTAGAATATATCAATCACTCTAATTTATTAAATACTGATACTTTTGTTTTAGCTCAAGCTACATCTCCATTTACTCAAGCAAAACATTTTAACGAAGGCCTAGAAATGTTTAAAAAATACGATTCTATATTAAGTTGTGTTCTTTCAAAGAAATTTATTTGGAATAAGGATGGTAGAGCTTTAAATTATGATATTAATGATAGATTAAGAAGACAAGATGTTGAAGGAATTTTTATTGAAAATGGAGCATTTTACATTAATTCTGTTGGAAATATAAAATCTAATAAAAATAGAATTTCAGGTGAAATAGGTATTTATAAAATGCCTGAATATAGTGTTTTAGAGCTTGATGAACCTAATGATTGGTCTATTGCTGAATCTGTAATGTACAAGCATGTAATTGATCCTGTGAAAATAGATTTTTCAAATATTAGATTGTTCTTGTCAGATGTTGACGGTGTTTTAACTGATGCCGGTATGTATTATACAGAAAGCGGTGATGAGTTTAAGAAGTTTTGTACATATGACGGTATGGGGATGAAATTATTGCAAAAATTAGGAATTAAAGTTGGTATTTTAACTTCTGAGGATAGAAATTTAAATAGAAGAAGAGCAAAAAAATTAGCTTTAGATTATGATTTTCATGGCATTGAAAATAAACTTGAATTTATTAAGGATCTTTGCAATAAAGAAAATATTACTTTAGAACAAATTGTATATGTGGGTGATGATATAAATTGTTTTGAATTATTATCTCATGTAGGAATTGCTGCATGCCCTTTAAATGCTGTTGAAAAAATTAAATCTATTAATGGAATAATTAAACTCAAAAAGAATGGTGGAGAAGGTGCTGTAAGAGAGTTGATAGATAAAATATTAACTAATGTATATTAGTGATCAAGATCTAAGGGACATCGAATTTTTTTTATCTAAATTTAATATTGATGTTAATGATATTTGTTTAGTGGGAAGCATTTCATTAGCATGCATAGGTATTAGAAAGAATAACGATATAGATATAATTATAAAATCGTCTATTAGAGATCTTATATTTAAATCAAATAATACTATTAGTGTTTCTCAAAAGATTGATATTGTAAAATCTCCTTGGTCTTCAATTTGCTCTGATGATGATATTATTTTTAATTCAAATTTTCATAGGATTATAAAAAATAAATATAAAGTAGTTATACCTGAATTTTTATATCATAAAAAACTTTGGTTAAACCGAAGAAAAGATAAGAATGATTTGCAAGATTTATTAGAGTATTCTCAAATGTCTAAAGATTGGAACCAGTCTTTAATAAGGGATCACTTACCTAAGCAAAATTTTTTAAATTCTTTTTTTAAACGATCAATTAGATTCTCAATTTCATACTATAAGTTATTGTATCAATATTTCTTTTATAGTAATCTTAAAATTATTCCTCCAAATATTTTATTTTCATTACAATATAAGAATGATGTCTTTAATAGATTTGATGTAGTAGTTAGATATATGGCTATTGAATCATTTGTAAATGGAGATAATAAATCATATTTTTTATATAATAAAATGCAAGAAAAAAGAGGTAATTCTATTTATGAAGACCCATTAATTGAATTTAAAAAATTAATTGAAGAAATTAAAACTTCATGTATAAAGAAACCAATAATTGTAAATCAGAATATGCAATTATTAGATGGCGCACATAGATTAGCTTGTTCCTTGTTTTTTAATCACAATAGTATTCCTATTAAGATTGTAAGATCAAATGAAAATGTTTTTTATTCAGAAAAATGGTTTGAATCAAATCTTTTTTCAAATGAATCTATTAATTTGATCAAAAAAGAAAAAAATAATATTTTTTTAAAAAATCATATGTATTTTGAAATATTATTGTGGCCTCCTGCTCAACATTTTTTTGACGAAATTGAACATGATATAAAGAAAAAATATAATATTCTTACTTCAAAAACATATAATAATTACAATGATTTTGTAAAATATGTTAAGGAGATATATAAAATTGATGATATAAAATATTGGAAAGTAAAAATGAAACTTGATAATATGAATCAATACACACCAACATTCAGAAGATTAATTATTGATGTTCAAAATCCAATTTTCAAAAAGAAACAAATTAGCAATAACTTTATTTCCAAAAAAATTGAAGAATTAAAAACAAATATTAGAACAAAATATTCAAAAAAAATAAATAACTATTTTCATGATATCATTATACATGCTGGAGATAATTATCATCATTCAAAGTGTAGTGAAATTGTTGCAAAAAAATTTGGACTAATATGATAACTTTTTCCTCACTAATTCATTCTATTTATTTTTTTTTCTTCGGATTTTTTATTAGAAGAAATTATGATGTTATATTCTATTATCCAAATCATTTTAATAGAGGGTCAGATTTTGAAAATGAGTATTTTAAATTATTAATTAAGAGTTGTAGTGAAAATAACTTAAGCTATTTATTGATTGAAGAACCTAGCTTAATTAATCCTATTAGAAGAAATAAAAACGCTATACCTTTTGATGTTGTATATATATTTATAGTCTTATTAAGAAAGATAATGCCAGTAAATAATGGTTTTCATAAAAGAGAACATAGAATAGGGCGAATAATTAAAAAAATTTTTTTTAGAAATATTAAACTTGATAATTTGATTACAATTTCTCAAAGTATGATATCAATTTTTAGAGGTATTTCATTTCAGTCTAAAATTTTCGACCTACAACATGGTGTTATTTATAAAAACAAACATAATTACATTTTAAATGGTAGTGTAAATAATAATTTATCTATTAATAAGGTTTTTTTATTACTTTTTGGAGCTGGATTTAAAGATCTATTAATAAGAAATGATTATTCAAATTTTTTTAAAAAAAATTGTATTGTAATCGGCCAATCTATAAGACCCAATATAATTCATAGTGAATTCAATAAAAATATTTTAGTTACATTACAATTTACTATCGACCATGATAATAAGATTAATTTAAAACTAAAGAATGATTTGATAAAGTTTATTAAAAAATCTCCTAAATCATATAATTTTTACTTAAAACATCATCCAAGATTTAATAATGAAGTTGAGCTTGATGAAATAATTAATTTGACAAATGTTAAATTTATTAGCGGATCTGTTTTAACTTGTCTTAAAATATGTAGTATGCATGTTACAGCTTACTCAACAACAATATTCGAAGCAGCACTTTTAGGGATACCATCAGTAGCTTATTCAGATTTTAAATTTAAAAATCATTTTATTAATGAGTTTAATTATCCTATCACGAAAAATATTTCTGACTATGAAGATAAAATTTTGTATCAATTAGATTCTAAAATTCTTACAAAATGGTCATCTAATTTTTTTGAATTTTATAATGCAAATAAATTTATTAAAGCAATAAAAAATGAGAGCTAAGATTAAAATATTTCTTGCTGGATATGTAGATTATATAAATGCTCAAAATTTAAACTGTTTAGCATTAGCAAATTACCTTGATGATGATAAATTCGAAATATTAACATTATCATTAAATTCAAAATATAAACAAGATTTAAATTTTAGAATATTTTACTGTATCAAACCTTATTTTTTTTCAAAGTATATTGGTTTTTTATGGGGTATTTTAAATTCTGATATTTGTTATTTTCCAAAACATATTGATACACCTTTATGGATTTTAAAGTTTGCGAGACTTATTAATAGACCGATATTTACTACCCTTGAAGGAAATGTTATGGACAGATCTAAAGATAACTTAGTTGACTTATTTGGCTCCTTAGACAATATGTTAAGGCATTTTTCTTTTTTTAATAAGGTATTTCCAATAACAAAGCATATTTCATCTCAAGTTGAGAATTGTTTTCCTAATATATCTACCTTGCTTCATCTTGGTGTTGATTATGATTCTTTTTTTTATGACAGAAATATAAACAAGCTTAAGAAAATTGCTTTTGTTGGTGGTCTTATTAAAAGAAAGAGAGTAGAACAAATGGTTGATCTAGCTCTACTTTTTCCCAATTTGTATTTTGAAATAATAGGAGATGGGGATTATAGAGAAGAGTTAATGTCTAAATCTCCAAAAAATGTTTTTTTTAGAGGAAGATTATCTCAAATAGAATTAAAAGAGGCATTCAAAACAGTTGATCTATTATTTTTACCATCTGTATCTGAAGGTTTTCCTAAGGTAATTCTTGAGGCTGCATGCGCTTCAATTCCCTCAGTTGTTTACGGTAGTTATGGAGCAGATGAGTGGATTAAACATAATATCAATGGATTTGTTGTTTCAGAATTTAATGATGTTGTTAATTTAATTAACAATCTTCTTTCTTGCCCTAGTTTAATTCAATCTACTTCTAAAAATACTAGTAAATTAGCATATGCATTTGACTGGAAAAAAATTATACTTAAATGGGAGAAAGAAATTTTATTTATGATAAGTAATAATGAAAAATAAAATCAAGTATATCATTATAACTCCTTTTTTTCCATCAGTCAATAATCATGTTGGTAGCTATATATATGATCAGGCTAGAGCAATTGATAATTGTAATAAGTATGAGGTTGAAATTATAAAGTTAATTAATCTGAATTCATACGAATCTAATTATGTTTTTAATGGAATAAATGTCTATACTTTTAAGTTATTTGATTTCCCCTTTTTTATCTTTCCTGGAATTTTTAGTTTTATAAATAATTCAAGATTTAAATCTTTTTTTAGAAAAAATTTTAATATCAATAAGGAGGAGTGTATTGTTCATAGTCATGTTTGTTATCCAGCAGTTTATTTAGCTAATTCAATTTCTGATGTATATAATACAATAATAATTGCTCAACATCATGGTCTTGATGTTTTACAATTATCCAACTGTAGATTCTATTTCTTTAGAAAATTTTATTCAAATTTTTTAATTTATAAATCGATAAACGAACTTAATAAGGTAGATCATAATGTTTTCGTCTCAAAAAAAGTAAGAGATACATTATTAGCATATGAAAATTATAAATCAAAAAATAATTTTATTTTATATAATGGCGTTGACAGAACTAAGTTTTTTAAAAAAGATAAGATCAAGAATAATGATTTATACATAATTGGATGTATAGCTAATTTTTGGAAGATTAAAGACCATATTAGTTTAATTATAGCTATAGAAATGCTTGTTAATGAAGGTTTCAAGGATATTAGGTTAATATTAATAGGTAAAGGAGAAACTCTTTTAACTTGTAAACAATATGTCATTGATAAAAATCTATCTAAATATATTTCCTTTGAGAATGAAAGACCTCATCATGAATTAAATAAGTTTTATAATCAAATAGATCTTTTTGTGCTACCTTCTTATTATGAGGCGTTAGGATGTGTGCTTTTGGAGGCTTGGGCAACGGAAACTGTTATATTGTCAGTAAAAAACCAAGGCGCTTCAGAAATTATTCCAGAGAATGAGCATCATAATCTTTTAGTAGATGAACAGTCTCCTATTTCTTTAAAAGGCAAGATAATTAATGAATATAATAAAAGAAGAAAATTTAAGTTTGACCAAAAATATGATATTAACAATACTGTTAAAGAATTTTTAGATTATATTGCTAACTAATAAATCGATATGTCTATTATATTTAATCTGTTAAAGACGCATAAGATTTCTTATATTGTACTTACGGGTAAGTATGATGAGGAATCTTATCATATTGAAAAAACATCAATAAAAAAAGATTTAGATATTTTACTAGATTCAACTAAAGAAAATATAATTCACCACATATTTAATCATAAAAATCTAAAACACTTAGAAGATAATTCTTTTTTTGATACTTTTAAAAATCTTAGAATAGATATATATTTCAGAAGCTTAAACGTTGGTTATTATCATTATTTCAAGGCTGATACAAGTGTCTTTAGTTATTCACAATATAATGAAAATGTATATGTAATTTATTTGATTCTAGACCCATTATTAAAATTTTCGAAGTACCATATTCGTCATCAGTATAGATTAAAAATGTATTTTAATAATGGAATAAATGATGAAATTTCTCTCCTTTTATCTGATATAATTGGTGTTAGATTAGCTTCATATTTATTAAAAAAAATATCTCAATCAGACTTTAAATTATCTAGAATATTCATTAGATTATGTAAAATAAAAATGTTATTTATTAATGGTAATTTTGTAAGGATGTTTAAATCAAGAATATTGCATGAATCTTAGTTATAAATATTGTAATCATACATTTTTTATCTCCTGCGATAGAGTTAAAAATAAAGCCTTAAGAACTAGTTTAATTTCTTCTTTAAGAAATGCATTTAAAGGATTTATTAATGATGAAGAATGCTTTGATAAATCAATTTTGCATTTTTCATTTACTGATGATTTAGATTCGTTATTCAAAAGTAAAGATTTTGTTTTTAAAAATAAAACCAAGGTTAGTGATAGTCAAACATACTTTTCTGATGATGAAATTAGTTTTATCATCAATCACGATAATTTAAATAAGATTTATGTTGGAATTAAGAATCGTAGCAATTTTTTTTCATCTAAGCTATTTAATAAATCTTTTAAAAATAGCATTGATTTACAAATTAGTGCATTTTATTATCGTATTTTTTTGTTATATAGTCAGATATGGAATGTAAATAATAATTACACTTATTTACATGCATCTTCTATTCAAAAAGATAATGATGCTATTTTATTTAGCGCTGATTCTGGAGTTGGGAAAAGCTCATTATTAATTGCCCTGTCGGACGATAAGAGCATTAAATTTATTTCAGATGACTTAACGATTATATCTCAAGATTCAAAATGTTTTTTTCAGGGTAGATGTATTAGTATCAAACCATATCATTTGGATTTATTTCATGTAATAAAGAATAAGTTAACCGGACATATGCCATTTTTACAAAAAGTGCAATGGAATCTTATTAATGATAATCGTTTAAATTATAGACTTAATCCATCCTTACTATTTAAAGAAAGAATTTGTCAAACTTCTAAGATTAAACGTGTTATTCATATAGTTAATCATAATAGTGTTAGTTTTAAAATAGAAAAGATATCAGTAAAAAAATTCTGCTCTTTAGCGATTCCAATTCTTATGAATGAACTTTTTTTAGCAAATCATAAATTAAATAAATTATCCTCTTTAAATATCAGTCATTCTAAATCTGTTTTAGATATTTACAATTCTTCTAAAATGATAATTGAAAAAGCATTTAAGAATATAGAAATCCAACTTGTATATGCACCGCACAAGACTCATCCAAATGTATTGTCTGAATTCTTAAAAAAGAAAGGATGCTTAGATTAATATTACGACAAACTAATTGGGGAATTTTTGGAGCAGTATTTGGTTTTATTGTAGGGTTTTTTATTAAGATTTTTTTAATAGAAATTGTTGGTCTTGAAGCTTGGGGAAAATATGTTACTGCACAAATTTTTTCTTCAATTTCTGAAACATTTTTATCTATAGGAATTCCATTTATAATTTTAAAATATATTCCTTCATTTGTAGAGGATAATCTTGATAAGGCAAGTAGAATTTCAAGTATTTTTCTTAAATACTCATTTGTTATTGGTCTTTTATACTTGATATTAATTTATTTTTTCTCATCATCAATTAACAATATTATATACAATGATATTAGTCATTTTGAAATGATATTATTTTTAATGTGTATACATGTACCTATTAGTATGCTTTTTGGGGTGGTGGTATCGCTGTATAGGTCTATATTAAAAATAAAAGAGATTGTAATTTATGGAACTTTTATTGCTGTATCGATTAGAGCTATAATGACATTTATTTTATTTCAGTTTACATCTGATATAATTTATTTTATTTTAATTGAGGTATTTACTCAGTTATTTGTACTGCTTGTTTTAATATTTCTTTTTAATAAAAATGAGTTTCCATTATTTGTTGGTTCAAATATTTCTGAAATTACAAAAGATTCTAAAATTAAAGAATACGGTAAGAAGATGTATCTAAATTCGATTATTGCTTTTATTTCAGGTCATTCATTAAGTTTTATTATAAGTATTAAATTACCTAGTTATGATGTTGGCGCATATAATATCTTACTTTCCTTAACTGGACTAACAACTTTTTTGCTTATTAATTTAAATAAGGTATTTGCACCTGCTATTTCTAAACTTTTTCATGATTCAAAATTTATTGAACTGAATAGTTTGTATAAGCAAACAACTTTAATTATCAATCTTATTACTATACCTCTTATACTTGTAGTTATCATCTTTTCTGATGAGATTTTAAAATTATATAATGAAGAAATGATTAATTATAAAATATATTTATTCTATATGTTAATTGGAGGAATGATATCATTGTCTTCAGGAAGCTCTGGTACTATTATGGTTATGGCTGGTCTCGAAAAAGAAAATTTGTACTTGCAATCTATTAGGTCTATTCTATTAATTATATTATCTGTTTTATTAATTCCTATTTTTGGAATGTTGTCAGTAGTTCTTTTATATGTCTTTTTTATGTTGTTTATTAACTTATTCCAACTAATCTTCATATATAAACATCTAAATATCACTCCATTTTCTAACAATTTATATGTTATATTTACATTAACAATATGTCTTATTTATTTCTGTATAACCCAAGATTATATATTTAAATTTTATCATTATTTTTTAATTCCTATATTGATTTACTTTTTTTATTTTGTAATAATGCTAAAACCTATTAAAAAATTAATTAAAGAATTTGTTAAATGAGATATGTTTTTGCATCTTTAGGTAGGTTCGAAAGTTTAGGAATACGCGTTGGAGGACCGGGTTTAGCTAACCTTCTTTTTATATGGGCTAACTCAATAATTTATGCTAGAGATAATAATTTACCTATTATTAATACAACATGGAAAACCATTAAGATAGGTACATTCTTAAGAAGAGAAAGAGACAAGAGAATGTATCTTGATTTATTTAAGGATCAAAATGGTATTGGTGGTATAAAAAAATTTTTTCTTATAAATTTTACAAACAGAGTAATAGTTTTTTCAAAAATGGAGAATCTTTTTCTGAATTTTAAGCATGAGCATTTATATATAAAGCGTGAATTGTTTAAGATCATAAATCAAAAACATTTAGTAAATCTTAATGGATTTAATAATAATTCGGTGGGAGTACATGTTAGATTAGGAGATTTTAGGACTCCAAAAAATGATACTTTTCTTAGAAATGGTGGCTGGAATTATAGAATACCTATAGATTGGTATGTTCAAATAATAAATAAAATTAAAAACATATCTAATATTCCAGTATATATTTTTAC
>MDTD01131515.1_pt1 | contig 18819 bp, 18 predicted proteins | sample 811221 | NCBI WGS metagenome assembly MDTD01 (sample SAMN05326646, study PRJNA326480) | marine metagenome | isolation source: seawater | place: Pacific Ocean: South West | collected 2011 | reverse complement strand
TATAAAATTGTCCATTAAGGCGGAACAATACCTGACGAAAGAATAACTTTTAGACACCCGTCGATCCTAATTCACCCCCATAAGTTGAACATGGTGGAGGTGGTGGGTACTGCCCCCACGTCCGCAATGGTTATTACGAAATTCGTTTATCGTCATAGTTGGAAAACCAACATTTATAATATAAAACTTGTTTCAAGATAATCAATAATATTTATCTAATTATATCAAAATATTAAAAAAATGGGGAAAAACAAAAAAATTTCAGTAGGCGTTATTGGAAAAAATTTTGGATATAATGTTATTTATAAGGCCTTAAGTAAAAACAGACTTTTTAAAGTAAAATCTTTTTGTGTAAGAAATAAAAAAAATATTCCAGATTTTCCAAAAAACATTAAAGTCACAACTAATTGGAAAAAATTAATTTCAGATAAAAAAATTAAAGCTATTTTTTTAGCTATACCACCTTATTTACAAACAAAAATGTTAAACTTTGCAGCAAAATATAATAAACATATTTTTTGTGAAAAGCCTTGTACAAAATCGTACAACGACCTTCAAAAAATTTTGAATTTAATAAATAGCAAAACTTCTTTTGTCTCACACATGGCAAATTATACACTGGCCTATTTACCTGCTTTTCAATTTCTTAAACAACAAATTGTAAGTAAAAAAATTAAGATAAAAGAAATAGATTTAGAGTGGATAATTTACAGCAAATCTCGCCCAAAAAATTGGAAAAATTATCACAAAAAAGGAGGAGGTATATTATTTAATTTTTATTGTCATAGTCTTTATTATATCGAATTACTTTTTGGTGAAATATTTTCAACCAAAGTTAGAATTGAAAATAAAGCGTCAAGTAAAAATAACTTTGTCATAGGTGATATTATTTTAAATTCTGGAATTAAAATAAATGTCAAACTTTTAGTTGGAAGTTTAAGAAAACATAAAAAATCAATTCACCAAATGTTAATCAAAACTGACAAAAACTATCATTATTTGCTTCGAAGTAGCACTAAAAATTTAAATGACCAATTTCAACTTTTTAAAATAATGAAAACTAAAAAATTAGAGTCAAAACGAGCAATTTTCAAAGTAAAAGCCACAAAAAAAGATTTTAGAATAAATCCTACCATTGCTAATTTAAAAAGATTTGCTAGTTCTATTCAAAACAAAAAACTTGATAGATCTAGTTTTTTCACTGCAAATCGTATACATTATTTAATCAATCAGTCAGTAATTTCTTCGCAAAAAAGAAAAAGAATTACTATCAACTGAAACAAAAAAAAATGGCAAAGAAAAAAGCATTAATCATTGGTATAACTGGTCAAGACGGAAGTTATCTTGCAGAATTTTTATTAAAAAAAAATTATAAGGTTCATGGAATGGTCAGAAGATCCTCTATGCCTAATACTCAAAGAATAGATCATATTCTTTCTACATCGAGAGACGATGAGTCCTCTAGCAAGAGAATTATAAGAGAATATGGCGATCTAAGTAGCTCTGAAAATATTCAAAATATTATAAAGAGAATTAAACCAGATGAAATTTATAATTTAGGTGCACAAAGTCATGTGAAGGTTAGTTTTGAAATACCCGAGTATACTTATGATATTGTTGCTGTTGGACCATTAAGAGTTTTGGAAGCAATTAAAAATATCAAACCAAATACAAAATATTTACAGGCTTCTTCTTCTGAAATGTTTGGTAATAGTAAAAGAAAAACTCAAAATGAAAACACCGAATTTAAGCCAGAGTCACCATATGCATCTGCAAAAACCTTAGGTTATTGGACTACAAAAAACTACAGAGATAATTTTAAAATATTTGCTACAAATGTAATTATGTTTAATCACGAGTCACCTCGACGTGGCTTGAACTTTGTTACAAAAAAAATTGTTAGGGGATTAATAGAAGTAAAAAAGAAAAAAAGAAAATTTCTATACCTTGGAAACTTAAATGCCAAAAGAGATTGGGGTTATGCACGTGAGTATTGTGAAGTAATGTGGAAAATGCTTCAATTAAAAAAACCTGATGATTTTGTTATAGCTACAAACACACATTATAGTGTTCGTGATTTTGTGGAAGCAGCGGGAAAAGAATTAAATTTTAATATCATTTGGAAAGGAAAAGGAACAAAAGAAATCGGTTTTGATAAAAAAACAAAAAAAACCGTTATTAAAATTGATCCATACTACTTTAGACCTAATGATGTACAAAGTCTCTTAGGAGATGCAAGCAAACTTTACAGAACAATAAAATGGAAACCCAAAACAAGTTTTAAAAATTTGGTTAAAATTATGGTAAAAAAAGAATTAGAATTAATTAAGAACCATAAAATCTACTAATTTAATATTCTTGGATTAGGAAGTGGTAATATAAATTTTCCTTTGAAGCCTTTTTTTCTAAGATTTTTCATAACACTTTTACCGTAATGCCATGAAAGAATAAGAGCATATTCAGGTTGTTGTTTAAAAAAATGCTTTTCATCTAAAACTTTAAGATGTGTATTAGGGGTGTAAAGATTTAGTTTTAAGGATGTGCTTTGTTCAGCTATATAATCAAGAAATCTAGTATTAATGTTGCAGTAAGCTAATAAAGTAATACATCTTCCAGGACAACCAATTCCTACTATTCTTTTATTTTTTTTCTTTAATGCTGAGAGCAATTTAATTAATTTTATCTTATTTTTAACAATATCATTTGAAAATTTTTTGTACTTTCTTGAGCTATAAAAACCTTTCGTTTTTTCATAATTAAAAATCTTTTTGACATTTTTGGATGGCTTAATTTTTTGATTAAGTGAGGCTATAACTCTGATTGATCCCCCGTAGTTTGGAATCCTAATTGCATCGATTATTTTAAATCCATACATTTTCATTAAAACGTCTAAGGGTTTAAGCAAATAAAATCTTAAGTGTTCATGATAAATCGAGTCATATTGAAGTTCATCAACAATGTTAACTGCGTAGTGAGATTCAGTTACGAATAAACCATTTTTTTCATTTAAGAGTATTTTTACACCTTCCATAAAAGAATTTAATTTATTTATATGCGCAAAAATATTTGTACCCGTAATTACCTCAGCTTTGTTATACTTCTTTTTAATTTTTTTTGCTGATTTAACATCAAAAAATGTTTGTAAAGTTTTTACCCCGTTTTTATTTGCTAGTTTCGCAATATTAGTTGGTTCAATTCCCAAAACTTTAAATTTTCTTTTTTTAAAACCTTGGAGCAAAGTACCATCATTAGATCCTACATCTATTGCGAGTGGTTTTTTTGAAAACTTAAAATTTTTCCTTAAATATTTACTAGTGCTGTGTAAAAGTTTTGTTAGTGGTTTTGTAATTCCACTTTTGTAGGGGTAATTAAGATGAAAGACTTCTTTATTATTAACAGCGTAATCAAGTTGTAATAATTGACATTCTTTACATCTATATAAATTTAAAGGATAGCTTTTCTCTTTTTTTAACTGGTTTTTTTTAAGTAAAGAATCACACAATCCAGTAGAACCCATTTGAATGACTTTTTGCAGTTTTTTTGAACTGCAAACCTGACAATAATTGATTTTCCCTGGACCTGCGTCTTTAGCTTTCATAATTTTACATTAACTGTTATTGATCTGTATATATTATTAATTATTAGAAATCATACAATATGAAATATGATCTAGAAATAGTAGTACCAGTTTTCCACGAGGAACGCAATATTGTGGAAACCTTAAAAAATATTATTGAAAAAATTAAATTAAATTTTCGTATTTTAGTGATTTATGACTACACCGAAGATCCAACTATAGATGAAATTAAAAAAAATTTTAATGACTCTAAAATTATTCTAGTACAAAATAAATATAAGGGCCTTAATGGTGCAATGAAAACAGCTTTTGAGATGTCAGACGCTAAAGCTTCGATGCTCTATACAGCTGAGGATCATCAGAACTACGAAGTAATTAAAAATATGTATAATAAATTTTTAGAGGGTTATGATGTTGTTTGCGCAAGCAGACTTATGGATGGAGGAGACTACCATAAAGTTAATGAACCAGTGGTAAAAAGTATGTTGGTAAAAATTGTATCATTTATATTAAATAATTTTACGACATTACCTACGAAAGATCCCACTAATGGATTCAGGTTATTTTCTAATAGAATTATAAAAAGATTCTCTATCGAATCAAAATTAGGTTTTACCTTTGCTATTGAACTACTGGCTAAAGCTTATCGTCATAATTTTAATATTACAGAGGTGCCGGCTCAGTCTCCAAAACGTAATTTCGGCAAAAGTAAATTTAGCTATTATTCAATAGCGTTTTATCTACCCTGGTTTATTTATATTTTGGTGTTTAAACCCAATAAAAAACACACAATAAACCGAAATAAGGATGAATAAAGTTTAAATTAAATCCATCGTAAGTTGAATAAATAGAATTTTAATAATTCGGAAAATTAATATAAAAAGTATTTAAATAAATTCTCCAATATGAAATTAACACCTGAACAAGAAAAAGATATTAAAGATCAACAATCACAAAAGAATCCAACTAAAAGAGTTACTTCTCCTGAATTAGAAAAAATACTTTATGAAGCTCTACCAGTTTTAGATCATGGATTTGTAAGGGTAGTAGATTATATGGGTGACGATACCTCAATAGTTCAATCAGCTAGAGTTTCGTATGGAAAAGGAACGAAAAAAGTCTCAACTGATGAAGGACTTATAAAATATTTAATGAGACATTGGCATTCTACTCCATTTGAAATGTGTGAAATTAAATATCATATCAAATTACCTATATTTATAGCACGTCAATGGATTAGACATAGAACAGCAAATGTTAACGAATATTCTGCAAGATATTCAATTTTAGATAAAGAGTTCTATATTCCTTCAAAAGAACATTTATCAGCACAATCAACAATTAATCGTCAAGGAAGAGGCGAACTAATTACTGGCGATCAAGCAAATGAAGTGCTTCAAATTTTAAAAGATGATGCAACAAGAACTTATAATAATTATGAGGTAATGCTCAACGAAAGATTTGACGGCACGATTATAGATGAAAAAAAATCAGGTTTAGCTAGAGAGCTAGCAAGAATGAATTTAACACTCAATTCTTATACGCAGTGGTACTGGAAAACTGATTTATTAAATCTTTTAAATTTTTTATTCTTAAGGGCTGACAAACACGCACAATTTGAAATAAGAGTTTATGCGGAAACAATGCTTGATACTGTAAAAAAATGGGTACCAATTACTCATGACGCATTTTTAGATTATAGAGTTGGGGCTGTACATGTTTCTTCAAAAGGTAAAGAAATAATTAAGAAAATGGTTAAAGGCGAAAAATGCAATTTTGAAAATTCCGGATTATCTAAAAGAGAATGGAATGAATTAATGACATCATTTGATTTTAAAGAGCATATTAAATAAAATGATTTAATAAATGGTTAAAAATTCAAATTATTCAGTAACTTTTGGATCATATGTTAGAAGTATAAGAATTAAAAATGGCATTGGTCAAAGGGAACTTGCAAAAAAAATAGGAGTAGCGCCATCATATTTGAACGATATTGAAAAGGGCAAAAGGACTGCTCCAAAAAATGAATTAATTAAAAAATTATCGAATGTTCTAAAAGCTGATTTAAGCCAAATGTATGATCTTGCAGGAAATTCTAAAAAAACTGTCGCTCCTGACATAGAAGAATATATTTTAAGAAATCCTAGTATAATGTCTTTGTTAAGAACTGCGAAAGAGAGTAAAGTAAGCGAAGAGGAAATCAAACAATTGGAAAAAAAAATTAATAAATCGGAAACTAAAGCATTAATTGTAGCAGCTGGTCTTGGAAGTCGTTTAAAAAAACATACAGAAAATTTACCCAAATGTATGTTAGACTTTAATGGCAAGACACTTCTTCAAAGACAAATACAAGCCTACAAAGATTGTGGGATTAATAACATAACTGTGATTAAGGGCTACAAAAAAGAAAAAATAAATTATAAAAATTTGAACTATGTAACTAATACAGATTACAAAAATAATAATATTTTAAATTCTATTTTCTACGCAGAAAAAATTATTAATGGGAATATAATAATTGCTTATTCAGATATATTGTTTGAGTCAAACGTGGTCAAAAGACTTTTAGAGTCTGATCACGATATTTCAGTAGTGGTAGATATTGATTGGCAGGGATACTATGTCGGTCGTAAAGATCACCCAATTTCTGAAGCAGAGAACGTTATTTTTGACTCTAATAATCAGGTAATTAAAATTGGAAAAATTGGAACACAAAAAGAGGAAGTTCACGGAGAATTTATTGGTATGATAAAACTTTCTAATAGAGGAGCTCAAATATTCAAAGAAAACTTTCATAGAGTCAAAAAGATATATTGGAACAAACCATTTCAAAGAGCCTCTATTTTTCAAAAAGCATACCTAACAGACATGATTCAAGAATTAGTAGATATAGGTACCAAAATACATTGTGTAATTATTGAACGAGGATGGAAAGAGATCGATACTGTAGAGGATTATCAAAAAGCGATAAAAGAATTTAATCAATAGTGTAATTAAAAAGTTTCGATAAGCCTTTTTTATGAGGTTGACATCCTCATATTTAAAGTGTTATTATGTTAGCGAACAACAAGAACAAAAAAGTTTTAAATTAAACAACTATGAAAAAGACTTTATTAGTTACATCACTTCTTTTGGCGTTTGTTAACTTCGGCGTAAATGCAGAAATAAAAAAATTTAATATGGTTTTTGTACCGGCTAGTGAAAAAGGTGATGAAAATGATTACACAAGTTTAATTAAAATTGTAAATAAACTTACTGGTTTTGAAATTAACTTTGTTAAGGTCACTGATTACAATGCTGCCGTTGAAGCAATGAGAGCTAACAGAGCAGATATAGCTTGGTATGGAGGAAAAACATATATCAAAGCAGCTGAGTTAGCTAACGCAGAAGCTTTCGCCGCCGGTGTTAGACCCGGTGAGAAAGACGCTGGCTACTACACTTATTTTGTTGTTCGAAATGATAGCGATATTAAGAAATTTTCAGATATTAAAGGCAAGGTTTTATCACTGAATAGTATTGGCTCAACAAGTGGAGATTTAATTCCACAAGTTGAATTAGTAAAGATTAATCTTAAAATTACTAACAAAAAAGACTTTAAAAATGTTTTTTACGCAGGAAGTCATGATGCTTGTTTATTAGCAGTTATTAATAAACAGGCCGATGTTTGTGGAATGAGTTCACGTAATTTTGAAGCAAGGTTAGCGGATAAAACTTTTGAGAGAAAAGACGTGAGAATTATTCATAAATCTGAAAAAGTCCCTCCGCCACCATTGTCCTATTCGAAAAATATACCAATTGAAGATAGGAATAAAATTAAGTCAGCAGTACTTGATGCTCATAATCATGGTCAAATCGGTGGTTATGGTGGAAAAATGTCTCATTATATTTCGGTAACTGACTCAGACTACGATGTATTAAGAAATGTTGTAAATTTACTTGAAAAAAATAAAAATTAATTACTTTTATGCTAGAAATTAAAAATCTTAAAAAAACCTTTGACAGCGGAACAGAAGCATTAAGTGGTGTAAATTTAAAAGTTAAAAAAGGAGAATTTTTATCTATTCTTGGGCCAAGTGGTTCTGGCAAAACTACTTTATTAAGAAGTATAAATGGGCTTGAAAGCATCGAAAGTGGAAAAATTTTTTTTGAAAATGAAAAAATCAATAATCAAAATTTGTTTGAGGTTCAAAAAAAAACTGGCATGATATTTCAAGAATTTAATTTAGTTAATAATCTTTCAGCGATCAATAACGTTTTAAGTGGCCTATTGAACTCTAGTAGTAAATTTTTATCAATGTTTTACTTATTTACAAAAGATCAAAAGTTAGAAGCCCTTTCTTGTCTCGAAACAGTCGGTCTTCTTGATAAAGCATATAGTAGAGTCGATGAACTATCTGGAGGTCAAAGGCAAAGAGTGGGTATAGCTAGAGCAATTATAAAAAAACCAAAATTATTGTTAGCAGACGAGCCTGTAGCGAGCCTCGATCCAAAAGCTGCCAATTTAGTAATGTCATTATTAAAGAAGATAAACAAAGAATTTAATATAACTGTTATATGTAATTTGCACCAAGTAGATCTTGCCTCAAAATATTCAGATAGAGTTGTGGGTTTATTAGATGGAGAAATAATGTTTGATAAAACAGCGTCAAATATAAACAAAATAAGCATTGGGGAAATATATAGATAAATGACAACTAAAAATATTTTAGAGCTTAAAGTAGAAAATAAAACGAAACATCTGGAAAAATACTTAAGATCTCAGTGGACATGGAGAACTTACCTTTTTATTATTGCTCTTATTTCATCCCTTATTTTTGTAACAATTGATTTAGAGATAAATTTTATCGAATTATTTTCTGACTCGTCTAAATACTTCGGAGATATTTTTAATAGAATGTTGCCGCCAGACTTTTCAAATATTAAAAATTTAATTTCTGCAATGTTTGAAACAATTGAGATTGCATTTCTAGGGACATTTATTGCAATAGTTTTGTCCATTCCAGTGGGATTATTCTCAGCAAGAAACCTTGCTCCAAATTATTTAGTTTTTCTTATTGCAAGAATAGTAACAATTTTTTTTAGAGCAATTCCTGAATTCATAATTGCAATGATACTTGTAATAGCAGTTGGCTTTGGAGCAGTTCCAGGTGTTTTAGCCCTTGGATTGCATACAATGGGTTTTTTGGCAAAATTTTATGCAGAAGATATTGAACATGTAAACAAAGGTCCTATTGAGGCTCTTAAATCTTCTGGAGCATCTAAAAGACAGATAATTTCTTTTGCGGTAATTCCTCAAATTATACCTTCGTTTGTTGCGAACAATTTATATATTTTAGACAGAAATATAAGGATGGCTACTATGTTGGGTATCGTTGGCGCTGGAGGAATTGGATATGAATTACAATCATCTTTTAGAATGTTTGAATATCAAAAAGTTTCAGCAATAATTATAATAATTTTTGTTACTATTTTTTTGATAGATCATTTGTCTTCTTACATTAGATCTAAAATTAAATAGTGGTCAAATCTTATTGATTGAAGAACGAATTTTTTCAGCGATACCTTTGAATATTTTTGAAACCTCGTGATCAGGATTTAAATGTGTTAACGGATCACCTTTGTCAGCTGAATTTCTCAAATCTTGATTTAAAGGAATTTTACCTAGAAAATCTTTATTAAATTCTTTTGCCGTTTTTTCTACTCCACCTTCTCCAAATATTTTGTATTCTTTTCCATCATCACCTTTAAAAAAACTCATGTTATCTATTAGCCCTAAAATTTTAACTCCAGTTTTATCAAACATTTGAATTCCTCTTTTAACGTCTAACAATGCTAAATCTTGTGGAGTAGACACTATGATTGCTCCATCGACTTTTACTTCTTGAGCAAAAGTTAATTGTGTATCTCCTGTCCCTGGAGGCATATCTATTACGATGACATCTAAATCTTTCCACAAAACTTTCTGAGTCATCGTTTTAATTGCACTTATGACCATTGGACCTCTCCAAATCATTGGGGTTTGTTCGTCAACTAAAAATCCCATTGACATACATTGAGCATTGTATTTTTCAACCGGTATCATAGCTTTACCATCCTCACTTTTTGGCTTTTCATTTAAATTAACTAATTTAGGTAAGGATGGCCCATAAACATCAGCATCAAGAATTCCAATTTTTAAACCTAAATTTTGTAGTGCAAAAGCAAGATTGACAGCAATAGTAGATTTTCCAACACCACCCTTTGCGCTAGAGACCAATAGGGTAAATTTTACTCCTTTAATTGGTGTTTTGGTAAATTTTTTAGGCGCTGGTTTTTCTCTCACAGGATTACTCATTTTTCCTTTTTTTATTGGACATTATATCACTCTTACTTAACTTGTTTTTACCTAAAAAGTCACTATATAAAGTGTCATGAGTTTTAAAGACAAAATATTTAAAAATCAGTCACCCTGGGGATCAAATCCAGGAGATGGAAATAATGGTTCAGGAACTACGAGGGAACCTCCTAGTTTGGATGAAATCATAAGCAATATTCAAAAAAAAATTAATAAATTTTTACCTGGTGGAAAATCTGGAGGCTCTAAACCGATAGTTTTTGGTTTTTTAATACTTGTAGTTCTTTATATTGCAAGTGGACTTTATAGAGTCTTACCAGATGAACAAGGAGTGGTTTTAAGATTCGGTAAATATGTTCATACTACTCAACCAGGATTACACTACCACTTTCCTTATCCTTTTGAACGAGTTCTAACTCCTAAAGTAACAAAGGTTAACAGAGTGGACGTTGGTTTCAGACCAGCGAGTGACAGTGGAAGAGTTTCCGGAGTAGGAAATGTACCTGAAGAAAGTTTAATGCTTACCGGAGATGAAAATATTGTCGATATAAATTATTCTGTTTTTTGGGTAATCAAAGACGCTCAGAAATTCTTATTTAATATCCAAAGTCCAGTCGAGACAGTAAAAGCTACCTCAGAAACTGCAATGAGAGAAGTTATTGCAAAAAATGAAATACAAACAATTTTAACTGAGGGTAGATCAAATATAGAGGTTGAAGTTCAAGATATTACTCAACAAATCTTAGATGAATATGGCTCAGGAATTCAAATTACTCAGGTACAAACACAACAAGCCGATCCACCTGCACAAGTTATTGATGCATTTAGAGATGTTCAAGCTGCAAGAGCAGACAGGGAAAGATCTAAAAACGAGGCTGAAGCCTACGCTAATGATGTCATCCCAAGAGCTCGAGGTGAAGCAGAACAAGTTTTACAAAAAGCGGAAGCTTATAAGAAAGAGGTTGTTGCTTTAGCAGAAGGGGAAGCAAGCAGATTTCTGGCAATTTACAATGAGTATGCAAAAGCAAAAGAAGTTACTCAGGAGAGGATGTATCTCGAAACAATGGAAAAAGTTCTAGCTGATATTGATAAAGTTATAATTGATAAAAACTCGGGATCAGGCGTCGTGCCATACTTACCATTACCTGAACTTAAAAAGAAGGGAACTAATTAATTATGAGATCATCTAAATTTATAATTCCTGCACTTCTTTTAATTGGAATAACTTTATTTCAATCATTATTTATTGTTCAAGAAATTAGCCAAGCTATTGTACTTCAATTTGGTGACCCAAAAAAGATTGTGACAAAAGCTGGACTAAATTTTAAACTCCCTTTTATTCAAAACGTTGTTTTCTTGGATAAAAGAATACTTAACTTAGATAGCGCGCCAGAGGAAGTTATTGCTGCTGACCAAAAAAGATTAATCGTTGATGCTATAGCAAGATTTAAAATTATCGACCCATTGAAATTTTATATATCTGTTGGAAATGAAAGAGTTGCTAGATCAAGACTTTCAACAATTATAAATTCTAGAATAAGAGGTGTATTAGGTAAACAAGAACTTGCAACTTTGCTATCTACAGATAGAGCAAAACAAATGTCAATTATCCAGAATGATGTAAATACAGAAGCAAAGAATTTTGGGATTGAAATAGTTGACGTAAGAATTAAAAGAGCTGATTTACCGCCTGCTAACAGTGAAGCTATATATTCACGAATGCAAACTGAAAGACAAAGAGAAGCAAAAGAATTTAGAGCACAAGGAGCAGAAATTGCTCAAAAAATAAGATCCACAGCAGATAAAGATGTGACTGTAATTATTGCAAACGCAAATAAAAAGTCTGAAATCATGAAAGGTGAGGGAGATGGAGAAAGAAATAAAATTTTTGCAAGTGCGTTTGGTAGAGATCCTCAATTTTTCGCATTTTATAGAGCTATGCAAGCATATGAAAAAGCGTTGATAGGTGGTGAAACTTCTTTAGTATTATCACCAGACAGTGAATTTTTTAAATTTTTTGGAAAATCAGTAAGTCCAGCTATCAAAAAAAGATAATAAGTTTTATTGTGAGCGATATCATTACTGCTTTAGGACTGCTTCTATTTATCGAAGGTTTAGCTTTTGCCATTTTTCCGTCAAGAATAAAAAATATGCTTAAAATGATTGAAAATATCCCAGAAAACAAATTGCGTAGTGCGGGAATTTTTTTTTTACTGGTGGGATTTTTAATTGTTTGGTACATAAAAAAATAAATGAGATATTTTCTTAAACTTTTTTCAGTTACTTTCTTCCTTTTATTAGGCACAAGTAAATTTTTAATCGCAAAAAATGTACCCGAGTCTTTTGCTGATCTTGCTGAAAAATTAATGCCCTCAGTTGTAAATATCTCAACTACTCAAATAATAAAAACTAGCGGAAATCCTTTTCCTTTTCAGTTTCCTCCAGGATCACCATTTGAAGAAATGTTTAAAGATTTTCAACAACCAACTGAAAGAAGAGCTTCCTCCTTAGGTTCTGGATTTATAATAGATAAAAACGGAACAGTAATTACAAATAACCATGTTATAAAAAATGCAGAAGATATTGTCGTTAGAGTAAATAAAAAGGAATACAAAGCGAAAGTTTTAGGCTCAGATCCATATGCTGATATTGCCGTTCTTAAGATTGAGTCCAGTGATACATTCAAGCCTGTAGGTTTTGGGGACTCTGATAAAGCAAGAGTAGGCGATTGGGTTGTTGCTATCGGAAACCCCTTTGGTTTAGGAGGAACAGTTACATCAGGAATTATTTCTGCAAGAAATAGAGATATAAATTTAACTCGGTATGATGACTTTATTCAAACAGACGCCTCTATTAACCAAGGAAATTCAGGAGGCCCTCTATTTAATATTAAGGGTGAAGTAATAGGAATTAATACCGCGATTATCGCACCTAATCAATCAGGTTCAATTGGAATTGGTTTTGCAATACCTGCAAACTCTGCATCAAATGTAATAAATCAATTAATAAAATTTGGTGAAACCAAAAGAGGATGGCTTGGAGTCAGAATACAAGAGGTGACAAAAGAAATTGCCGAAGTTGAGAAACTAAAAGAGGTACAAGGTGCATTAGTTGCAAGTGTTTCGGATAAAAGCCCAGCCGACAAAGCAGGCTTGAGAGCTGGTGATATTATTTTAAAATTTGATGGAAAAAAAATTGAGACAATGAGGACTTTACCTAAATTAGTTTCAAGCACAGAAGTAGGGAAGGTAGTAGAACTTGAGATATGGAGAAACAAAAAAGTTATTAAGAAAAAACTTACATTAGGTAGACTGGAGTCTTCTAAAGACTTTAAAGCGGAAAGAGAATTAGAAAAACCTGAGAAAAAAGAAGAAGTTGAAATCGAATCACTAAAAATTACTGTTAGAGACTTAACAACCGAAGATATAAAAAATAGAAAGTTAAGAAAAATTTCAAAAGGTTCTTTGATTTTAGAAATTTCTAGAAAAAGTCCATTGATTGGACTAGTTTCAAAAGGTGACATTATACTTGAGGTACAAAAAAATAAAGTTACTGAGTCGAAAAATTTAAATAAACTTGTTGAAAGCATTCTGAAGAGAGGGGAACAAACTTTGCTTTTAACAATAATAAATAATAATAATCAAAGAAGATATCTCGGTGTTAAAACTAATTAACTTTGACTAAAAAAATAATTCTCTTAGCAGGTCCCACAGCGTCTGGAAAATCAAAGTTAGCAATACGGCTAGCTAAAAAAATTAATGGAGAAATTATCAATGCAGACAGTATGCAAGTTTATAAAGAATTTACAATTTTATCATCTAGACCAAGTAAAGTTGAAACTAAAAGTATTAAACATCACCTTTATGGAATTATTTCTGTAAAAAAAAACTTCTCAGCAGGTGATTGGCTTAAGTTGGCTAAAAATAAGATTTATCAATGTCATAAAAAAGATAAGATACCTATTATTGTCGGTGGCACAGGATTATATTTTAACACTATAACAAAGGGAATAACAAAGATACCTAATATAGATATCGAAACACGAAAAAAAGTTAGAAATCTCTTTTTAAAAATGGGTCATAACGATTTTTACGAGAAACTATTAAAAATTGACCCGAAGGTAAAAAATAAAATTCTTTCCTCTGACTCTCAAAGAGTTCAAAGAGCCTACGAAGTAATTTTAAAAACAAAGAAATCAATATTTGATTGGATTGCTAACACCAAATCAGAATTTATAAATTTTGAAATTAAAAAGATCTTTTTAGATGTTCCTAGAGAAGAATTGCTTAAAAAAATTTTTGTACGAACTGAGAAAATGTTTAAGAATGGTTGTCTCGATGAAGTTAAAAAATTTAATTTACTTAAATTGAATAAATCTTTATCGGCTAATAAATTGATAGGAGTTCAAGAAATCAACGATTATTTCAATGGAAATAAAACATTGGACCAATGCAAAGATCTAGTTGTTATCAAAACAAGGCAATACGCAAAGAGACAAAACACTTGGGCCCGGGGTCATATGAGTAACTGGATTAAGCTTTATTCCAAAGATTTTAGTATTCTTTTAAAAAAAACTTTAAAAGTAGCAAGCTAAAACTTGACGGAAAGTATTTCTAGGCTAGATTGTATCTATGCCTAAATTAATAAGTGGAGCAGAAATAGTTTTCAAAGCACTTGAGGATCAAAAAGTAGAATATATTTTTGGTTATCCTGGCGGTGCTGTTCTTCCAATTTACGATGAGCTTAAAAATCATAAATCTATAAAACATATTTTAGCTAGACATGAACAAGGTGCAGGTCACGCAGCAGAAGGTTACGCGAGATCGAGTGGCAAGCCTGGTGTATTACTTGTTACTTCAGGACCTGGAGCAACAAATGCGGTAACTGCTCTTACAGATGCGTACATGGACTCAATACCTCTTGTATGTATATCAGGTCAAGTCCCAACTCATTTAATTGGAACAGATGCTTTTCAGGAATGTGACACAACAGGTATTACTCGTCCTTGCACAAAACATAATTGGCTTGTTAAAGATGTAAATGATCTTTCAAGAGTTTTACATTTAGCGTTCGAAGTTGCAACAACAGGAAGGCCTGGACCAGTACTAGTTGATATTCCTAAAGATATACAATTTAAAAAAGGTAAATATAAATTTACAAAAAATATTTTGAAAAAAAAACTTAATGGTAAAACAAAACAGAAATTATCAAATGCTGAACTTGACCAATTTATTGAATTAATAAAAAAATCATCAAAGCCTATTTTTTATACTGGAGGAGGAGTGATTAATTCTGGTCCAGAAGCAAGTGAATATTTAAGAGAATTAGTTGCGTTAACAGGCTTTCCAATTACTTCAACTCTTCAAGGACTTGGTGCATACCCTGGAGATGATCCTCAATTTTTAGGGATGTTGGGAATGCACGGTACATACGAAGCGAATAATGCAATGCATGATTGTGATTTAATGATCAATATTGGAGCAAGATTTGATGACAGAATAACTGGAAAGGTAGATGAATTTTCTCCTGGATCCAAAAAAATTCATGTCGATATTGATCCTTCATCAATCGGTAAAAATATAAAAGTCGATTTAGCGATTGTGAGCGATGTTTCAGAGTTACTAAAAAGTTTGATAAAGAGATTTAAAGAAAAAAACAAAAATTTTCTTAATTCAAACAAACAGAAAACTTCAAAATGGTGGGAAAAAATTGATAAATGGAGAGAAAAAAAGTCTCTAAATTTTATAAATAGCAATAAAATAATTAAACCTCAGCATGCTGTGCAGAGATTATATGAACTCACTAAAAATAAAGATACTTTTATAACGACTGAAGTTGGTCAGCACCAAATGTGGGCCGCTCAACACTATAAATTTAATAAGCCAAATCGTTGGATGACCTCTGGTGGTTTAGGTACCATGGGATATGGTCTTCCTGCAGCTATTGGTGTTCAGATAGCTAACCCGGGTAAATTAGTCGTTGATATTGCTGGAGAAGCATCAGTTTTGATGACTATGCAAGAAATGTCGACTGCAGTTCAGTACAGACTTCCTATAAAAATATTTATTTTAAACAATGAATACATGGGGATGGTAAGACAATGGCAAGAATTATTACACGAAAAAAATTATTCGGAAAGTTACACTGCAGCACTTCCTGACTTTGTTAAACTTGCAGAATCCTATGGTTGTGTTGGACTTAGAGCAAAAACGCCAGATGAGCTAGACGAAAAAATTAACGAAATGATTAATGTACAGAAACCAGTAATATTTGACTGTGTAGTTGACAAGTCAGAAAATTGTTTTCCAATGATACCATCAGGAAAACCTCACAATCAGATGATACTAGGTCCAGAAGAAGAAGAAGAAATTTCTGAAGAAGGGAAAATACTTGTTTAATGCCTAAATCTAAATCAGCATACAGCGTACCAGGTAAAATCGGAAAATTAGAACGTCATATTATTGTGGTTTGGGTTGATAATGAAGCTGGTGTTCTTGCAAGAATTGCAGGTTTATTTTCTGGAAGAGGTTATAATATTGAATCCTTAGCCGTCGCTGAAGTTGATAAAAAAAAACATATATCTAGAATAACAATTGTAACTGAGGGTACACCGCAAGTAATTGAACAAATTAAACTACAATTAAAAAAGCTAGTTCCTGTTCATAAAGTAGCAGACTTTAAAAGAAACGATAAAGATATTTTGTTTAGAGAACTTGCGCTATTTAAAGTTTTGGCGAACTCACAAAAACAAAAAAAAATAGAAAAGATTTGTAAAAAATTTAATCCTGTTGTGCTTGATAAATCAAAAAAATCTTTTGTAATTCAAGTTACTGCCTTACGACCCGAGATAGATAAATTAGCGCTTGATTTAAAAAGATTAGGCCTTATAAGCACTTCTAGAACTGGATCAGTAGCGATGACCAAAGGAGCCAAAATATTTAGTTAAAAGCGAACTTAAGATGAAAACATATTACGACAAAGATACAAACTCTGAACTAATTAAAAATAAAAAAGTTGCCATATTTGGTTATGGGAGCCAAGGTCATGCACATGCTTTAAATTTAAAAGATAGCGGAGTAAAAGAAGTTGTTGTCGCTTTAAGAGAGGGCTCAGCGAGTGTTAAAAAAGCTAAAGAAGCTGGTTTAAAAGTAATGAACTTATCAGATGCAGCAGCTTGGGCTGATGTAGTTATGATGCTAACTCCAGATGAACTTCAGTCTGAAATTTATAAAAATCATGTTGAACAAAGAATGAGAGAGGGTGCAAGTTTAGCTTTTGCTCATGGTTTAAATATTCATTTCGATTTAATTAATGCAAGAAAAGACTTGGATGTTTTTATGGTTGCTCCTAAGGGACCCGGACACACTGTAAGAAGTGAATACCAAAAAGGTGGAGGAGTTCCTTGTTTAATGGCAGTTCATAAAGATAGTTCAGGCAAAGCTAAAGATTTAGCTTTATCTTACGCTTCAGCTGTAGGTGGCGGTAAAGCTGGAATAATTGAGACTACATTTAAAGATGAATGTGAAACAGATTTATTCGGTGAGCAAACAGTTTTATGTGGAGGATTAGTAGAACTAATTAAAAATGGATTTGAGACTCTAACGGAAGCAGGCTACCCACCTGAAATGGCTTACTTCGAAACACTTCATGAAGTTAAACTTATTGTTGATCTTATTTATGAAGGAGGAATAGCAAACATGAATTATTCAATATCTAACACTGCTGAGTATGGAGAGTACGTATCAGGCAAAAGAATTGTTGATAATAAAACAAAGGAAAAAATGAAAGCTGTTTTAAAAGATATTCAATCCGGAAAATTTACAAAACAGTGGATGGACGAACATAAGTCAGGTCAGAAAAATTTTCTAAAAATGAGAAAAGATTTAGCTGATCATCCTATTGAGAAAGTGGGTAAAGAGCTAAGGGCAATGATGCCATGGATTGGCAAAAATAAATTAGTAGACAAAGACAAGAATTAGCCCAATCTGAGCAAAGAAATAATATGATTTGCGCATAAGTGTTTGCATATTCTCGTTTTGCTTGTAATATATATTCTGTAAATGAGTGATAAAAATAGAATTATAATTTTTGATACAACTATGCGTGATGGAGAACAGTCTCCTGGCGCGTCAATGAGCTTAGAAGAAAAACTTCAAATCTCAAGAGTGTTCGATGAATTAGGTGTTGACATTATTGAAGCAGGTTTTCCAATAGCATCACCCGGTGATTTCGAAGCTGTTACTGAAATAAGTAAAACCCTAAAAAGATCTATTCCAGCCGGTCTTTCAAGAGCAACAAAAAAAGATATTGATGCTTGTCATGAAGCTTTAAAACACGCAAAAAATTTTAGAATACATACGTTTATCTCTACAAGCCCGCTTCACATGAAGCACAAGTTAAACAAGTCTCCAGAAGATGTTTTAAGTGCAATAAAGGAAAGTGTTTCTTACGCGAGGAAATTTACTGATGATGTTGAATGGTCTTGCGAAGATGGAACTCGAACAGATATGGATTATATGTGTAGAACAGTTGAACTTGCCATAAACTCAGGAGCGAAAACAATTAATATTCCTGATACTGTTGGATACACTGTTCCCTCTGAGTTTAAAAAGATAATAGAAACATTATTAAATAAAGTTCCAAACATAGATAAAGCAATACTTTCCACACATTGTCACAATGATTTAGGCTTAGCGGTAGCTAATTCACTAGCAGGTGTTATGGCTGGAGCACGACAGATAGAATGTACAATTAATGGAATAGGAGAGAGAGCCGGAAATGCTGCTCTTGAAGAAGTTGTTATGGCAATGAGAACTAGACATGATCTAATGCCTTATACTACAAATATAAATACTAAACTTTTAAGTAAAGCCTCTAAGGTAGTTTCTAACGCAACAGGTTTTCCTGT
>MDTD01051400.1_pt1 | contig 18819 bp, 18 predicted proteins | sample 811221 | NCBI WGS metagenome assembly MDTD01 (sample SAMN05326646, study PRJNA326480) | marine metagenome | isolation source: seawater | place: Pacific Ocean: South West | collected 2011 | reverse complement strand
CCGAAGGAGTAAGCTCATACAACGAGTTAATCTCTCAGGTACACATGACAGATTAGGGCTTGATTTGTCATGGAGTTTTTATGAAAAAAATAGCAGTCATTGGCGCAGGCATTACGGGCATAACAACAGCATATCAGTTAATGAAAAAAGGTTACGATGTAACTGTTTTTGACAAACAAAAGTATGCAGCAATGGAAACAAGTTATGCTAATGGTGGACAATTATCAGCATGTAATGGTGAAGTTTGGACGAATTGGAAAACTATTTACCAAGGAATACAGTGGATTTTTAAAAAAGATGCTCCCCTTTCAATCAATTTGAAACCATCCTTGCATAAAATAGGATGGTTTTTGAGTTTTTTATCAAATGTAAAAAACCATGAAAAAAACACAATTTCCACAGTAAAGATGGCCATTGAGAGCGGTAATTTATTGAAAGAACTATTAAGAAATGAAAATATTAATTTTGATTTTAAAGAAAAGGGTATTTTAAATCTTTGCAATACAAAAGAAAATTTTAATCATGGATTAAAAGTCAATAAATGGCTAGCAAAAGCTGGTTTAAAAAGAGAACCTCTAAATAACGATGAAATTCATAAAATTGAGCCTACAATAAATTTAGATAATTTTTTTGGCGGATTTTTTACAAAAAGTGATATGTCTGGAGATATACATCTATTCTGCACTCAATTAGCTGAAATTTGTAAAAAAAACAATGTCAAATTTAATTACAACACCTCAATTAATGATATAGTTCATAGAAATAATATAATTGAATTAAAGTTTAGCAAACAAGACACTATAAATACTGACACTTTTGACGCAACTGTTATATGTGCAGGTGTATCAAGTAAACACATTGCCTCTAAATTAGGCGATAAAGTTAATATTTATCCTGTAAAAGGATATTCTATAACTATTGACCTTAAGGATAAAATTAGTCAAAAAAATGCACCTGAAGTTTCACTATTGGATGACGGAGCTAAAATTGTTTCAAGCAGGCTTGGTATGAATAGATTTAGAATAGCAGGTACTGCTGAATTTAATGGTTATAATAAAGATATAAGAGAAGACAGAATAATTCCATTAATAAAATGGAGTAACAAACTTTTTCCAAAAGTATCAACAGAACATTATAGACCATGGGCAGGATTAAGACCCATGACCCCGAGTATGATGCCTAAAATTGGCAAAGGTAAATTACCTGGAATATTTTATAATACTGGCCACGGACATTTAGGATGGACATTAAGTGCATTTTCATCTTTATTAATTTCAGATATTTTACTGAGGACCGACAATTTAAGTTAATTTTTTATACATCTAAGTTTGAAACATTTAATGCATTCTCTTGAATAAAGTTTCTTCTAGGTTCTACTACTTCTCCCATAAGTGTTGAAAAAGTCTCTTCAGCATTTATTTCCTGATCTACCTTGACCTGTACTAGGCTTCTGGAGTTTGGATCGAGGGTTGTTTCCCAAAGTTGATCTGGATTCATCTCACCTAATCCTTTATATCTATTAATCTGAGTGCCTTTTTTTCCTTTTTCTAAAATAAGATCTACCAAATGTAAGGAAGAATGAATAGCCAACTTTTCATTTTCGAAGACTAATTTTACATTTTCTTGAAAAATTTTAGAGCTTTCAGACAAGTTATTAATCTCAGTTACTTCTTGATAATTTAAATCCTCAAATTTTAATTCAAATTTTTCTGTTACACCACGATAGGTTTTACTAAATATAATTGACTTTTCAGTAGAATTTAAATTAACACCCCAATACTTATTGACGGGATTAAATCTATTTAAAAAATTTGAAATCATATCAATTTTATTTACATCTTCAAAAATAACTTTATTTAGCAGACCTAAACTTGATAAACTTGATATAACCTCTGTACCACCAATCTTACGAGTATATGATCTTATATATTTATTTAGAATTATACATTTTTCTACAAAATTATTTAAATCATTCTCAATGATTGTTTCATTGTTTCCAATTATAAGAGAACAATTTTTTATTCCATTTTTAATTAAAAAATCGTCCAAATGATTTTGATCTTTTAAATATATTTCAGATTTATTTATCTTAATTTTAAAAAGTGGCGGCTGAGCGATATATAAATACCCTGCATCTACCAAAGGTCTCATATGACGAAAAAAGAATGTAAGAAGTAATGTTCTTATGTGACTGCCGTCAACATCTGCATCTGTCATGATAATTATCTTATGATAACGTGATTTTTCTAAATTTAACTCAGCATTTCCTACTCCGGCACCTATCGCAGTGATTAGCGTACCAATTTCAGTTGAAGATAACATTTTATCAATCCTGGATCTTTCAACATTTAATATCTTTCCTCTAAGTGGTAAAATTGCCTGGTTTAATCTATCACGACCTTGTTTTGCAGACCCACCCGCAGAATCACCTTCAACCAAAAATATTTCTGCTTTCTCAGGATCTTTCTCCTGACAATCTGCAAGTTTTCCAGGTAAGCTCGCTATATCTAATACCCCTTTTCTTCTGGTTAATTCTCTAGCTTTTCGTGCTGCTTCTCTTGCGGTAGCTGCTTCATAAACTTTATTAATAATTTTTTTTGCATCTGCAGGATTTTCTTCAAACCATTGTGATAAGGATTCATTAATGCATTGTTCAACTATTGGTCTAACTTCACTTGAAACAAGCTTATCTTTTGTTTGACTAGAAAATTTAGGATCAGGTAACTTTAAGGAAATTATAGACGATAAACCTTCCCGACAATCATCTCCAGTTAGTTGAATTTTTTCTTTTTTAGAAAAACCAAAATTATTTGAATAATTATTTACTACCCTTGTCAAAGCAGCTCTAAAACCTGCAAGATGAGTACCTCCATCCCTTTGTGGAATATTATTAGTAAAACATAAAGAAGTTTCATGAAAAACATCTGTCCACTCAAGAGCAACTTCCATCGAGATATCTTCTTTTTGATGTGTGGTTATGATTGTTTCATGAAAACTATTTCTAGACTTATTAAGATGTTTTATATATTGCTTCAAACCTCCTTCATAATTAAATTGAACTGTTTTATTTTCTGAAGTTCTTTCATCAGACAAATTTATTGTGACGCCACTATTTAAAAAAGCAAGTTCACGTAGCCTATGTTCTAAAACTTTAAAGTCAAAAGCTAATGTTGAAAAAATACTTGAACTTGGTTTGAAAATTATTTCAGTACCAGTAATTTCAGATTTATCAATAATTTTTAGAGGATCTTCGGCATTGCCATTTTTAAATTTAATAAAGTACTTATTTCCATTCCTACTTATAGTCAATAAAAGAAAATCTGATAATGCATTAACTACAGAAACGCCAACGCCATGCAAGCCACCAGATACTTTGTAAGAATTATTGTCAAATTTTCCTCCAGCGTGAAGTTGTGTCATAATAACTTCTGCTGCAGAAATACCTTCTTCAGGATGTAAATCTACTGGTATACCTCTACCATCATCTGAAACTTTTACAGATCCATCAGATAACAGTGAGACATAAATATTCTTACAGAAACCTGCAAGTGATTCATCAATTGAATTGTCTAAAACTTCGTAAACCATATGATGTAATCCTGAGCCATCATCGGTATCACCAATATACATTCCAGGTCTTTTTCTAACAGCATCTAGACCTCTTAGGACTTTTATAGATTCTGCTCCATAATTTTCATTATTTTGACTATTATCGTTTTGATCATCATGCATATTTCAACTCACTTTTTTTGGAAAAACCTTTTTGTATTTTATTAACATCAATTGATTCGTAAGAAATAGGATAATCATCAAAAGCACTAGAGTTTGTACAAGTAAACCAACATTGTGAACGGTATTGAGATGTCTTTTCAAACAAAGCTATTTTGTGAGGATTGTCAAGATGTTCTATTATATCGTCGAGTAATAAAATTGGAGTCTGTTTATATATAGACTCCATTAAATGGCAATGCTTAAAAATTAAAGAAATCAACATTATTTTTTGTTCTCCAGTAGAACAATATTTTATTTCCTGTTTACTTTCTCTTTTAAAGATATGTACTTCTGATTTATGTGGACCTATAAAAGAAGTTATACCATTTTGTCTATTTTTTCTTAAAATTTGAATTATTCGGCTATGATATTTTTCTTCACCTAAGCTATCGAATAATTCCTCAGCTTCTCCATTTATTTGCAAACAGATATCTGGAAAATAATCTTTATTTAAATCAGGTGAAAAAATTACATCCTGCATATCTGAAACAAATTTTTTTCTACTTTCTATAATTTGTATCGACAAATTAATAATATCACTCTCAATAGAATCTATCCATATTTTATTATGATTATAACTATTGATAATTTTTAATCTTTCTTTGGTTAACAACTCATATCTATATAAAAGACCAACGTGTGATGGGTTCGATATGTTTATTAGTCTATCAATAAATCTTCTCTTTTCTTGCATTCCATTATGAAAAAGAAGAAGCATTTGCGGAGTTATCCAGGAAATTTTAATAAGTTTTGATAAGTCAGACTGTTTAAAATATTCATGATTAATTTTAACTAATCTAGAACTATTATTTTTATTGATGCCAGTACCTATTTCAAATGTTTTGTTTGTTACAAAAACTTTTGCATGCACTCCCCAAAAATAATTTTCATATGCTTTAGTATCAAATGTTTTGAAAGTTAAATCTTTTGATCTTGCTTTTCTTAATCCTCTTCCTGAAGATAGAAAAGAAACTGCTTCTAATATGTTAGTCTTACCAACTCCATTTAGTCCAAATAATACAATATTATCAGAGGAAAGATTTAATTCTAAAGATTTATAATTTCGAAAGTAACTTGCCTTTATCTGTTTAATAAATAATTGTCTATTATTTACGAAATTTACATTTTTATTTATTTGGGTTTGTTCCATTAACTTTTTAATTCTATACCCTCATTGGCATCAAAACAAAAATTGTGCCTTCTTGCTCTTCATCTGTAATCAAAGCAGGAGAGGAAGAATCAGATAGTGAAAGATGAACTTTATTTCCTTGAATTTGGTTTGTTATATCTAACAAATATTTCGAATTAAATCCTATCTCAAGCTTTTCACCACCAAAATTTATTATAAGTTCCTCTATAGCATTTCCAATTTCACTATTATTTACTTTTAATACTAATGATTTATTATTTATTTCAAGTTTTACAGCCCTAGTTTTCTCCATAGAAATAGTGGAAACTCTATCAACAGCATCTCTAAAATCTTTAGTAAAAACTTCAAGTTTATTTTTATTCTCTTTTGGTATTACCCTTTGATAATCCGGAAATGTTCCATCAATCAGTTTTGATGTTAAAATGCAATTATTAACAGTAAATTTAATTTTATTCTTTGAAACCTTTATTAATATGTCACCATCTGTTTCTTCCAATAATTTTCTGAGCTCATTAATTGTTTTTCTAGGAATAATAATAGATGGCATTCCGTCTGCACCCTCTGGAAGTTTAAGTTTAACTTGAGCCAGTCTATGTCCATCAGTTGCCACCCCTTTTAAAAAATTTTTATTTTCTTCATCTTGATGAACATAAATACCATTTAAATAGTATCTTGTTTCTTCTAAGGAAATTGCAAACTTTGTATTATCAATTAGATTTTTCATATCTTCAGAGCTGATTGAAAACTCTTTACCCTCAGATATATCAGTAATAACTGGAAAATCGTCGAAGGGCAAAGTAGGTAAGGTAAATTTTGACTTACCACATTCTAATATTAAATTATTTTCATTATCATACATTAAAATTTCTGAGCCATCAGGCAGTTTCTTAACAATATCATGTAAAGTATGTGCTGGAACTGTTATTTTTCCATCTGAAATTATATTAGCTGAAATTTTTTCTTTGAGATCTAATTCCATATCTGTAGCTATAAAATTAATTTCGTTACCATTTGCTTCGATTACCAAATTTGACAGAATAGCAATTGCATTTTTTCTTTCAACGACTGAATTTATGTGACTTAAGGGTTTTATTAAATCTGTTTTTACAATTGCAAACTTCATTTCTTTTTCCATGTTTTGATTATATTACTGTAATTAATTTAAGTTTCTAATTTTATACAAAATATAGCATTAATTTTGATAATCAGCAAATTTTTACGTATATATAGTGTATATAATTAATCTGATTTTAAGATTAAGGTTATATTATCTAAATCTTGTTTAACTTTTTTATCAGTATCAATTAGAACTTTAATCTTATTTACACCATGTATAACCGTAGCATGATCTTTTCCACCAAAAAGCTTACCTATTTCTGGATAGGAGGCATCCGTTAATTGTTTAGATAAAAACATTGCAATATGTCTTGGTTTTGAAATATATCTTGACCTATTTTTAGAACAAAGTTCATGAAATTGAAGATTAAAATATTTTGAAACTTCAAGTTGAATGTCTTTGACTGTAATTTTTCTATTTGTTTTATTTAAATAGTCAGCCAGTATAGTCTGCGCGTTAGTAAGATTTAATTTTAGATTTGTTATATCAGAATATAGCATTATTTTATTCAATGCTCCCTCTAATTCTCTAATACTACTAAAAATATTTTCAGCTAAAAAAGTTATTATATCTTTATCTAAATTAACATTTTTTGTAGAAACTTTATTTCTAATTATTTTTTTTCTTAATTCAAATGTGGTTGGTAAAATATCTACGACAAGACCGCCTGATAGTCTGGATCTAATTTTATAGTCAAGGTTTTTGATATTAGAAGGGGATTTGTCAGCTGTAATTATTACTTGTTTTTTGTTGTCAATAAGGTCATTTAATAAATGGAAAAACTCTTCTTGTGTAGATTTCTTTCCACCAATAAATTGCAAATCATCTATCATCAAAATGTCAACTGATCGAAACTGATCTTTAAAACGTAATGTTTCGTTCATTTTTAAAGACTTTATAAATTGATACATAAATCTTTCAGCTGAAATATAAATAAACTTTTTCTTATTATCTTTTTTAATTTTCCATGCAATAGCATTAAGTAAATGAGTTTTTCCAATACCTACATTTCCATATATATAAAAAGGATTATAATCTATATTAAATTCTTGACTTACCCTTTGAGATGAAAAAAAGGCAAGTTCGTTAGACTTATCTACAATAAAATTTTCAAATATAAAATTTTTATTTAAAATCTTAGAACTATTATCTGTAAATGATATTGAGGACAAAGTCTGATTTTCGTTTTCCAAATTAAGTTTACTTGATTTTTGGAGAGTATTTTTATCTTTTTGAACTGTAAATTTTATTTTGTTCAACCCAGAATAGACTCTCTTTGCCCTAAAAAAGATTTGATCATAATATTGATTATCAATTCTATTTTTAACTAATTCTGAAGGTGTTTGTATTGTTAAAGTAAAATTTATATATTCAATATAAATAAGAGGCTTTACCCATGAATTCCATATGATGCTTTTAAAATCATCTTTTAGATCATTTTGAACAATTGACCATGTTACATCATCATATTTATTATTTTTAATAGTTTTTTTTGACATTTAAAGACTCTAATCATAATTAAAGCCTAATTAATATTTAAAGCAAATCATATGGTTTAAAAAAAAAAAAAAAAATTATTGATTTTCATTTTTTATAAATTTATCTATTAAAAACAGATGGTTATAAACTCTAAAAATTTGAAAAAAATTTTATATTTATAAAAATCTTAATTTATAAATTCAACAAATATTAAAAAATATTTCAAATTATGTTAACTTATATACATACACTGTTGATTTCATTACGATTCTTAATATGTACATAAAATAAGATCTACGAAATATTCATTTATAATATAAACAATTTCAGCTTACTTGATTTAAAAAAAAAATATTTCCCTACTTAAAGTCAGCGAATCGTTAATTTATATGTAAAATATAATTGTTAAAAATTATTTTAAAGATTTTATTTTATTTGAAAGTCTAGATAACTTGCGAGAAATAGTGTTTCTTTTAAAAACGCCTTTTGCAACTGACCTATGCATTTCGGGTTGTGCTTCAATGAAAGCTAGTTGAGCGTTTTTTTTATCTTTTTCTAAAATAAAGTTTTCAACTTTTTTAATAAAAGTTCTTACTCTAGTCTTTCTAACTTTATTAATTAATTGAAACTTGTCATTTCTTCTAATTCTCTTTTTTGCAGATATGTGATTTGCCATAAAATTCCTCTTGGATACCGCTACATTTTAATGACAAGAATGTCAAGTTAAAAGTTTTCAGTGATTATTTTAATTGTTAAAAATTCTTCATCAATATCTTCAATTTTAAACGTCTTTTTTTTATATGTTTTGTTTTTAACTATCCAAACATTTTTATTTTTATCTTGTTCCCAATTTTTTTCTTTAAAAAATTCCTTATAAAATAAATAAATGTGCTCTTTGGATAAGTTTTTGCTGTCAAAAGAAATAGAAATTATTTTTCCATCAGAAGAGTCAAATTCAACGATATCTCTTTTCTTCTCAATTAAACTTGTCAATATGGGTATATCTTCTATCCAACTTTCGATTTTAAACTTTTCTGCTTTTACTTCATATAAATGAAAAAAATAAGATAATAAGATAAAATAAAATAATAAAAAATTTAATTTATTAATTAATTTTTTTGACATTCTGGACATATATAAGTTGCTCTTTTGTTAAAATTTAATTTTTTAATCATACTATCACAATCATAACATTTTAATTTTTCTCTGCTATAAACTTTTAGTTCTTGTTTAAAGTAGCCTACTTTCCCGTCAGGTTGCTTATAATCTTTAATTGTAGTACCACCATTTAAGACTGCTTTTGCAAGGACAAGTTTAATATTAATTAAAAGTGATTTAATTTCATTTTCATTCAAATCGCAAACCTTTTTAAATGGATTTATTTTTGAACAAAATAAAATTTCAGAAGCATAAATATTACCTATTCCACATATAATTTTTTGATCTAAAAGCGCACTTTTAATTACTATTGTTTTCTTAAAAAAACTTCTTTTCAAAAATTGAAAGTTTAAATTTTTACTTAAACCATCAATACCTAAATTTTTAATCAAAGAATGATTTTTTAACTCTGAAGTGTTGTGTACATCAATATAACCAAACCTCCTTTGATCATTAAAAATTAGAGATTTTTTCTCTCCATTTGCTCTTTCAAAATGAACAATAATATGATCATGTTTTATTTTTTTGTAACTTAATTCTTTAATGCTTAAATATCCACTCATACCAAAATGTAAAATTAGAGTTCTTTTATTTGATGTATTTATTAATATATATTTTCCTATACGGTTAATTTTAAGAATTATTGAATTATTAAGAATTTCTTTTAATTGTGGATTTATTTCCCATCTTAATTTAACTACTGAACATTGTATATCAATTATTTTTGAATTTAATAATGTTTTCTTTAGGTATCTCCTTGACGTTTCAACTTCTGGTAATTCAGGCATTTTAGGCTATAATCAAAAAATGAAAAAAAATTTAAAAAAAATCGATTTTGGCTTTAAAGAAGTTAACATAAATAAGAAAGAAAAGTTAGTAAATAATATTTTCAATTCCGTATCATCCAAATACGATTTAATGAATGATTTATCTAGCTTAGGTTTTCATAGGTTATGGAAACAAGAATTAATTAATTCAATTGCTCCCCAACCAAGTCAATCGTTGTTAGATATTGCAGGTGGAACAGGAGATATAGCAAAAGTTTTTATAAAATCTGGTGGATTATCAGCAGACATCATAGATATTAATTACAACATGTTAATTAATGGTATATCTCATGATAACAGAATACGATACATTGTTGGAAATTGTGAAAAATTACCAATTAGAAATGACATGTATGATAGAATAACAATAGCGTTTGGATTAAGAAATATAACTAACAGACAATTAGCACTTAACGAAATATATAGAGTTTTAAAACCAGGCGGTAGATTCATATGTTTAGAATTTAGTAAAGTCAATAACGATATTATAAGAAAATTTTATGATTTATGGTCATTTAAAATTATTCCAAAATTAGGAAAGATAATCACAAATAATGAAATAGCATATAAATATTTAGTTGAATCTATTCGTATGTTTCCTGACCAAGACAAGTTATCATCAATGCTTGTTAAAGCTCAATTCGAAAGGGTTAAATATAAAAACTTATCAAACGGTATAGTTGCGCTACATTCTGGATGGAAATTTTAATGAAACATATTAAAGTAATTGTGCCCAAATTTTATGAATATCCTCTAATAATTTCTAGATTTTTCTTTGTGTCTTTCATTCTAATTCGTAACGGTTTAATAACTGAAATCCAAAAGTTCAATATAATGAGTAAAACTTATCAAAAGGTATTTAATATACTAAAATTTATTTTTGAAAAAAAAAAAATTGATAACGAATTTCTTAATAATCTAGGAAAAATTGGCCCAGGATTTGTTAAGCTTGGACAAGCTTTATCTACCAGACCAGATATATTTGGTATAAATATAACTAATAGATTAATTTTATTACAAGATAGACTACCTCCTTTTTCTGATAAAATTGCAATTAAAATTATAGAAGAAGAAACACACAAAAAAGTTGATGAAATTTTTGAATTTTTTGAAAAAAAACCTATTGCTGCTGCTTCTGTGGCTCAAGTCCATAAAGGTGTTCTCAAAAACGGTGATAGAGTAGCAATAAAAATCCTAAGACCAAATATTGAAGAAGCACTATTTAAAGATTTTAAATTATTCTATGGAATTTGTAATATATTAGAATTCTTTTCTTCAAACTATAGAAGATTAAGTCTTAAAGAAATTATATGCGCATTTGCTGATTGTTCACTCGATGAAATAGACCTTAGATTAGAAGCATCTAACTCAGAACAACTAAGTGAAAATTTTATTGATTATGAGTTATTTGACACACCCAGAATACATTGGGAATATACAACTAAAAAAATTTTAATGAATGAATTTATTGAAGGCGTAAGAATTGATCAAATTTCTGATTTGAAAAAAAATATAAATATAAAAAAATTAACAAAAGTTGCTTCTGAAATTTTTTTCTATCAAACTTTCAGAGATGGCTTTTTTCACGGAGATTTACATCCTGGAAATATTTTTATTAATCAGTCAGGAAAAATTATAGCTATAGATTTTGGAATAATGGGTAGACTAGATTTAAATGACAGAAAATTCCTAGCAAAACTTTTTAATTTACTTTTAAATAAACAATTTTACAAAATTGCAGAACTTCATCAAGAAAATGGAATGCTTGATAGAGACATAGATTTATATAAACTAACACAGGAAATAAGAATCTTAACAACACCAATTTTAAACAAACCAATTGGTGAAATTTCAATGGGTAATTTATTTGGTGAAATATTGGCATTATCAAGAAAATTTAATATAAAAATACAAGCAAAGTTTTGTTTACTGCAAAAATCTATGATAATGGCAGAGGGTATTGCTAGACAAATTAATCCACAAACTAATATTTGGCAAACTACGGAACCATTAATGAAAGAATGGATTAATAGTAATATGAAATATGACTTCTTATTTGAAATAATTGATGACAAGAACGTTATTAAAAAAGAATTAATTGAATTTTTTCAACAAATTGATAGAATATTCAATAAAATCAATCCTTTTTGAGAATGAAAATGAATAATTTCATAAATGTACCTGAAATAATTTTTAAACTTGGTGGAACAGGCTCTGTTTCAAAATTACTTAAAACAAATCCATCTACAATATCTAATTGGAAAAAAAGTAATAAAATTCCAAAATCCTATTTGAATAAATTAGAAATATTACTGAAAGAAAGGAATTTAAATATTTTCTCTAAAAATAAAAATAATGAAATTCTAAGCCCAATCTTTGAAAAATCAAAATTTAACATTTTAATTATTATTACTGGTGGTGTAGCTTGTTATAAAGTTCTAGAATTACTTAGGTTATATCATAAAAATGATTTTAATATAGAAGTTGTTTTAACAAAATCTGCTCAAAAATTTATTACCCCTTTAATAATAACAAGCCTTATTAATAAAAAGTGTTTTACAGAATTATATTCCATTGAAGAAAAAGAGAACATGAACCACATAAATTTAGCTAGAGATAAAGATTTAGTTTTAGTTGCTCCATGCACAGCTAATTTTATTTCAAAAATGACTCATGGAATTGCAGATGATCTTGCATCAAATATCATTTTAGCTAGTAATAGTAAAATTATTATAGCTCCCTCAATGAACCCTTACATGTGGGAAAATAAAGCTACTCAGGACAATTTGAAAATTTTAAAAGAGAGAGGTATTGAGTTAATTAATCCAGATTCGGGTACAATGGCATGTGGTGAAAATGGCACAGGAAGATTACCAGAAATAAATGAAATATATTCATTTACTGAAAACCATCTTTTAAAAAAAGAGAATAAAAAGCATACAAAATCTAAAAATAATCTAAAAATTTTAATAACTGCAGGACCAACTCAAGAAAAAATTGACCCTATAAGATATGTATCCAATAAATCTTCAGGAAAGCAAGGTTATGCGTTAGCTGAAGAATTTTTAAAACTTGGAGTAAATGTAACTTTAATAAGTGGCCCAACAAATATTAATAAACCAAATGTAAATAAATTTATAGAAGTTTTAACTGCTGATGAAATGCTGTCAGAAGTAGAAAATAATATTGATTGTGATATTTTTATTAGTTGTGCAGCAGTGTGTGATTGGAAATTAGTCCCGTATAATTTAAAAAGTAAAAAAATATCTAATGACGAAAAACTTAAAAAAGTTAATGATATTTTTTTTAAGCTAGAAACAAATCCTGATATTGTTAAGATTGTTAGTAAAAATAAAAAAAGACCAACATTAGTTATTGGTTTCGCAGCAGAAACAGAAAATTTGATTCAAAATGCTAAAAAAAAATTAAAAGATAAACAATTAGATATGATTGTTGCTAATTTAATTGAGAAAGAAAATTCAACTTTTGGTGACCAATATAATAAAATATTTATTATAGATAAGTATTTTAACATGCAAGAAACAGATAAATTAACAAAAAACAAAATTGCAAATTTAATAATTTCAAAAAGTTTAGAATTGTACGAAGATATATATGCTGAAGATTATAATAGAAAAAGTATCACAATCTAAAAATTTTCAACTTCCTAGGTATTATTCAGATAATTCATCAGGACTAGATATAGTTGCAGATATAGCACAACCAGTTAGTTTAAAACCAAATGAAATATTCTTGACCCCTACTGGAATTAAATTAAAAATACCTCAGGGGTATGAAGGTCAAGTGAGACCAAGGTCTGGACTTGCCTTAAATTATGGAATAACAATATTAAACTCTCCAGGAACAATTGATTCAGATTATAGGGGTGAAATCAAAGTAATTTTAATAAACCATTTTTCAAAAATATTTACCTTAAAACCTAATATGAGAATTGGCCAAATTGTTTTTTCTCCAATTGTTAAAATTAAGCTTGAATTAGGTAATGTAAATATTTTTGAAACAAAAAGGTCATCTAAAGGATTTGGTTCAACTGGATTAGAGTAAATGGTAATGCTAAACGAAAATGATTTAGAGAGATATTCAAGCCAATTAATAATGCCTGAAATAGAAGAAGAAGGACAATTAATCCTTTTGAAAAGTAAGGTTTTAATAATTGGAGCTGGAGGCTTAGGGAACCCTACAGCTATTTTTTGTGCTGCAGCTGGTATCGGACATATTGATATATGTGATGATGACAATATAGAGTTATCTAATTTGAATAGACAAATAGCTTTTTCTACCAATAATATAGGTCTTTCAAAATCCATTGAATTAAAGGACCATTGTTTAAACTTGAATCCAAATTTAAAAATTAATTCAATTGTAAAGAGGTTTAATAATAAATTTCATATAGAAAATTATGATATTATTCTTGATTGCTCAGATAATATTGAAACTAAATATACTGCTAATTTATTAGCCCATAATGAGAATAAAACTTTAATATCAGCTTCAGCAACTCAGTTTGAAGGACAGTTAGCGGTATTTAAAAGAGGAAAGATTAATAACCTACCATGTTACGAATGTATTTTCCCAAAAGATCATCATCAAAATACCAATTTAAATTGTAGAGAAATTGGAATAATTGGCTCTGTTACAAATTTAATTTCAAGTCTTCAAGTAACAGAAACAATCAGAGAATTATTAATTCAAAAATCATTCAAAAAAGGACTATCATTTACAAGAAATACTTTAGCTGGAAAATTATTATTATATGATTGTATTAAACAAGAAATTGTAAAAATTAAAATTAAAAAAAATTTAAATTGTAATGTTTGTAAATGAATTTTTATCTAAAATTATTGCTCATAACATTCTTTTATTGCTTTTTATATTTGCCAAAAATTGTTTTAGCTGAAAAATTCCCTAAGCTTGTGTCAATTAAAACTTCAAAGGCTAACCTTAGATATGGGCCTGGAAAAAATTATCCTGTAAGACTGATTTTTACACAAAAAAATATACCATTACTTGTAGTTGATAAGTTTGATCATTGGAGAAAAGTTTTAACAGCTAAAAAAACGATTGGATGGATCCACAAATCACAATTAACCGTAAAACAAAGAAGTATAATATTAAAACCAGATTACTTAAGAAAAAAACCTGAATTATTATCTAAAAAAGTTGCTTTTTTAAATAAAAATGTAAATGTTTCTGTTGTTAAATGTAAACTTTATTGGTGTAAAATAACTTTAAAAAAGAGGAAATTTTCGGGATGGTATATAAAAAAGTATCTATGGGGCTCAAATTATATTATAATGAATTAATTTTTATTGTTATATCAAAGGAATAATTTTGTCTTTACTTAAAAATAAATTCAATTACGAAGAATTAATTGCATGTGCAAAAGGAAAACTTGCTGGTATTGATTTTCCTAGGTTACCATTACCACCTATGCTTATGTTCGATAAAATAATTAACATATCAGAAGAAGGAGGAAATTATAATAAAGGTTTGGCACATGCAGAATATGATATTACACCTGATAAATGGTTTTTTGAATGCCATTTTGAAAATGACCCTGTTATGCCAGGATGCTTAGGTATGGATGGCTTATGGCAATTATTAGGATTTTGCCTTGGTATTATGGGAGGCAGAGGGAAAGGTAGAGCGTTGTCTGTAGGTAATGTTAAATTTTCTGGTCAAATTTTGCCAATAGCTAAAAAAGTTGAATATATATTAGACTTTAAAAAAATAATAAATAGAAAGCTTATGCTTGGTATCGCTGATGGGAAAGTTTTATGTGACAAAGAAATTGTTTTTGAAGCCTTTGATATAAGGGTAGGACTTTTCCAAGAAGAAAAAAGTAATTAAGGCATATTAATGATAAAACAAAGAAGAGTAGTCGTAACTGGTATTGGAATAGTTAGTCCTATTGGTAATAATCAAAAAGAAGTGAAAGAATCTTTGTTTTTTAATAATTCTGGAATTAACTTTAGCAAAGATTATTCCGACCTTGGTTTTCGAAGCCAAATCCATGGTGATATAAATATAGATTTTAATGACTTTTTGGAGAAGAAAGATCTTAGATTTATGGGTGACGGTGCGGCATTCACTGCAATAGCAATGAAGGAAGCTATTAAAGATTCTAATCTTAACGACGATTTAATATCAAATCCTTTAACTGGTTTAATTGCTGGTGCAGGTGGACCAAGTACAATTAATTTATTATCCTCATTTGATATAACAAGAGATAAAGGACCGAAAAGAGTTGGGCCATTTATGGTTCCAAGATGTATGAGCTCAAGTATTTCAGCTTGTCTTTCAACAATGTTTAAAATAAAGGGTCTTAATTACTCTATAACTTCTGCATGCTCAACATCTGCTCACTGTATTGGTGTTGCGGCAGATAATATTAAATATGGAAATCAAAATATTGTTTTTGCAGGTGGTGGAGAAGAATTAGATTGGACATTATCTGTTCTATTTGATTCAATGGGAGCATTGTCAAGCAAATATAACGACACACCTAAAAGAGCATCCAGACCATATGATGCTAATAGAGATGGTTTTGTCATTGCAGGAGGTGGTGGTATCGTTGTACTTGAAGAATATGAACATGCAAAAAAAAGAGGTGCTAAGATTTATGGAGAAATATTAAGTCACTTTGCAAACTCAGATGGTCATGACATGGTAGCACCTAGTGGTGAAGGAGCTATAAGATGCATGACAAACGCTTTGAAAAATATTGACTTGAAAATTGATTATATCAATGCTCATGGAACAAGTACACCTGTTGGAGATGTTCAAGAAATAGAAGCAATAAAAAAAGTTTTTTCAAATAAAGGATATTTGCCTAAAATAACTAGCACAAAGTCATTAACTGGTCATTCACTAGGAGCTACTGGTGTTCACGAAGCTATATATACTCTTATAATGATGAATGATAATTTTTTGTCTGGCTCTTCTAATATAGAAACACCTGATCCAATAATTGAAAATATTGATATTCCTAGAGAAACTATTAAAAACATTGAAATCAATACAGCGTTATCAAATTCTTTTGGATTTGGAGGAACTAACGCTACTTTAGTATTTTCAAAGGTATTAGAGAATTAATTTATGGACTTAATGGAAGGAAAAACTGGATTAGTAATGGGTGTTGCCAATGAAAGATCCATAGCATGGGGTATTGCAAATCAACTTTTTTTAAATAAAGCAAACATTGTTTTAACTTATCAGAATGATAATTTAAAGAAAAGAATACAGCCTTTGTCAGATAAAATAAAATGTAAAAATTTGTATAAATGTGACGTTTCATTAGACCCCAAAAATAAATATTCAATTGAAAATCTTATTCAAAATATAAAAAAAGATGTAGGAAATTTAGACTTTGTTGTTCATGCCTTAGCATATTCTGATAAAGATGAACTTAAGGGCAAATATTTAGAAACCTCAAGAAAAAATTTTTTAAGTACACTTGATATCTCTGCATATAGTTTCACAAGAATATCAAGGTCTGCTACTAAGATCATGAAAAATGGAGGATCATTATTAACACTTAGTTATATAGGATCAAATAAAACTACTCCAAACTATAATGTTATGGGTGTAGCGAAAGCGGCATTAGAAACTTCAGTTAAATATCTGTCGGTAGATTTAGGAAAAAAAAATATTAGAGTTAATGCAATTTCAGCTGGCCCCATGAAAACGCTTGCAGGTGCAGCAATATCTGGGGCAAGACACGTGTATAGATATTCTGAAAAAATTGCTCCCTTACAAAAAAATCCAGATCTTGAGCAAGTTGGTAATGCAGCTCTTTATCTTTTATCAGACATATCGAGTGGAGTTACAGGCCTAACTCATTACGTTGATGGTGGCTTAAAGATTGTAGGTATACCTAATCAAGATTTAGTCAATATTTAATTATTTATTTTTCCAAACAGGCTTTCTTTTTTCAGAAAAAGCTTCCATTCCCTCTTTATGATCTTCTAATGAGAAAGTTGACATAAAAATGGCTCTTTCTGCTCTAAGACCTTCATTTAAAGTTGTTTCATAACTTACATTAACTGTTTCTTTGGCTAATCTAGCTAAAGCGGTAGACTTACTTGCTATTTTATGCGCAACTTTTAAAACTTCCTCTCTAAAATTTTCACCACTGATTACTTTAGCTACTAGACCACATTTTTCAGCTTCGTTAGCATCTATCATATCTCCAGTTAAAATAGCATACATAGCTTTAGATTTACCTATAAAACGTGGCATTCTTTGACTTCCACCAGCTCCTGGAATTGCACCGACATTAATTTCTGGTTGTCCAAACTTTGCATCATCAGAGGCTAATATAAAATCACAAGCCATTGCAAGCTCGCATCCTCCACCAAGAGCAAATCCTTGAACAGCAGCAATTAATGGTTTTTGAATATATGAAAAATAAGACCAATTTTTTTCTATATATCTAGTCTCAGAAATTTCTGCAAAAGAAAGAGGTAGCATCTCTTTTAAATCTGCGCCTGCTGCAAAAGCTTTTTTTGATCCAGTTAAAACAATACAATTTATATTTTCATCTTCATCAAATTTTTTGCAGGAAAGATAAATAGCCTCAACAAAACCTGCAGAAAGGGGATTCAGTGAGTTTTCATGATTTAAAGTTATTAAACCAACTTTATCAATTACCTCTGATTTAACCCAATTTAATTTTGTTTCATATTTTTTTTTCATTGTAAACTCTCACCTGTTTCCTGATCGACTCTTTTCATTGACAATTTTACTTTACCTCTATCATCAAATCCAATAACCATAACTTTAACGTCATCCCCTTCTTTACATACATCAGTTGTTTTATTAGTACGCTCTTCCTGCAGTTCAGATATATGTACTAATCCATCTTTTGAACCCAAAAAATTAACAAAAGCACCAAAATCAACTGTCTTAACTACTTTTCCATTATATATCACACCTTTTTCAGGCTCTATTATAATATCGTTGATTCTTGCCAAAGCCAATTCTAAACTTTCATCATTAGGAGAAGCAATTTTCAATAATCCATTATCGTCAATATCAATTTTTGAAGAAGTAGTTTCACATATATCTTTAATAACTTTTCCTGATGGCCCAATAATTTCTTTAATTTTATCAACTTTAATTTTTAAAATTTTTATTTTAGGTGCGTTTTCAGCTAATGTTGTACGAGGTTTTGAAATAGCTTTTTTCATTTCCTTAAGAATATGTTTTCTACCATCTAATGCTTGATCAAGTGCTACTTTCATAATTTTACTGGTAATAGACGTAATTTTTATGTCCATTTGCAAGCTAGTTAT
>MDTD01044981.1_pt1 | contig 18820 bp, 17 predicted proteins | sample 811221 | NCBI WGS metagenome assembly MDTD01 (sample SAMN05326646, study PRJNA326480) | marine metagenome | isolation source: seawater | place: Pacific Ocean: South West | collected 2011 | reverse complement strand
TGGAAAAGATACTGCAGCCACACTGAAAAAACTTGCAGGCATGATTGGAGCCTGGAGAGAAATTATTTTTTTTATACTATTGAAAGAATTCTTATTTACTTGTATTAATGAAAAAATCTCTTGTCTTTTGGATAGAACCAAATAAAAAAATATTAGTGTGAATATCAAGAGAGGAATTAAGAGCCTAAGAGTCAAAAAAAAGTCTAAGTTCTCTACATAAAGATATGTAATTGATATTGATATGATTCCGGAAATCGGCAAAACAAGCATTAAGATAAAATTATTAAAGTATTTCTTTAGCGATATCAAGAATAACGAGAAGAAGTTTATTAGATCGCTTAAAAAATTGAATGCCAGTACTACTAATAGTAGATAGAGGATTTCATGTAGTGTGTAATTTGTAAAAAATTGGTTTTTAAAAAAATACAATAAAATGAATAACAATAAAAAGATAACTACAGATATAAAAAATTTCAAAATCACAATTGAAAGTATCATTTCATTTTTATCTTTATTTTCAATCAACTCCCGAAGAGTGATTGTGTTTTGACTGGCAAAAAAAAGTGCCATAAAGATACCTGTAAGAGTTTCTAAAAGTATAAAAGCTGCAAGACTTTCTTCATCAAAGTAATAAAGTAAAAAAAATAGTGCAATGTAGTTTATTGGATAATTAAATACCTTAACCAATGATGTATTTTTAATTAAAGTGAAAGAGCTTAAATTTTTTGAAAAAAAATGTTTAATCACTAACTAGCTAAGTATTTTCAAAAAAAATGCATTTTTGACAAGTTGATAGAGAGAAAGACCTAAGATTATTGATTTTTACAAAAGCATCTACTTCTTTCTTCAAATTTGGCCATCTTTTACTTGAATAGTCGTCTAAGAGAATTAGACCTCCAGAAGTCATTCTTGAGCTAAAATAATTTAAAGCACCTATTGTTGGTTCAACTAAATCCATATCTAAATGAACAAATTTATATAGGTTTTGAGGAAGTTCATCTAAGATTTCTGGAACCCAACCTTTGAAATATTCTATTTGTGGAAATTGATTGAGATTATTTCTTACATCATCAAGCGAACAAGAAAAGTCTCCTTCTTTTCCTCCTGTAGCTCCGTCTTTTAATTTCGGCTGACTAAGACCTTCAAAAGAGTCTATTAAGACTATATTTTCTCCTTTAAAATAAGGATTATTTTCCTTAATTGCCTCAGAAATTATCAAACAAGATAAGCCTTTCCAAACTCCGCACTCAGCTATAAGCCCATCTAGATCTTTTAGAGAATTTACAATTGACCAGAGATTATAAAACCTATCTTTTCTCCATAAACTAGGTTTCATCATTGTTGCTTTCAAATGAAAATCATAAATTTTATCGAAAGAGCCCCTGTTAATATCTTCTTGGTAGAAGTAAGGATTTGAGAAAAAAAATGAGTATATCTTTCTTAAAAGTTTCACTTTATCTACCCTATTTTGCTAAATCGTATTCAACCATCATCTTAATAAGATCTTTGAAACTTGTTTCTGGTGCCCAACCAAGAGCTTTTTTTGCCTTAGAAGCATCTGACAAGAGCAAATCAACCTCAGCTGGTCTAAAAAAATCTTGAGAAACTTTTACAAGCGCTTTTCCATCTCTTTTATCTACTCCAATTTCATTTAGATCCTTGCCTTCCCAAACTATTTCAACATCGATATATGAAAAGGCTAATTCAATCATCTCCCTAATAGAATGAGTTTCTCCAGTCCCAATCACATAATCATCAGGCATATCTGATTGAAGCATGAAATACATTGCTTTTACGAAATCTCCAGCAAAGCCCCAGTCTCTACTCGCGTTAAGGTTGCCAACCGAAACATACTCCATTTCACCCTTTTTAATTCTTGCAACAGAGTTTGTTATTTTCTTTGTAATAAATTCAAGGCCTCTAAATGGTGATTCATGATTGAATAAAATGCCGGAAGTTAAAAATAAATCGTAACTTTCCCGATAATTGACAAGCATCCAGTGAGAAGCCAATTTAGAAACACCATAAGGGCTCCTAGGATAAAAAGGGGTACTTTCATTTTGCGGAGTGGTTTGAACCTTTCCGAACATTTCTGAAGTTGAAGCTTGGTAAAGTTTGGTAGAGGAGGAAAAGTTTTTTATACACTCTAGAATATTCAGTAAAGAGATAGTGTTAACGTCAAAGGTATATAAAGGTGAGTTAAATGAGGTTGCAACAAATGATTGCGCAGCTAAATTATAGATTTCATCATATTTATGTACTTTTAGAAGGCCTTCAATTTGATATTTCTCTGTAAGTTCAACCTCATGTAAATTTAATTCATCATAGATTTTTAACTCTTTAAGCCTGTAAAACTCTTGAGAAGAATTTCTCCTAAAAGTTCCATGAACTTCATATCCTTTACTTAGGAGGAAGTTAGAAAGATATGATCCATCTTGTCCGGCAATACCAGTGATTAAAGCTTTTTTTGGCAAAATATTAATTTAGGATTTGGTTAAACAATTTTTTGTATTCTACCTTAATGAACTCTTCATCAAAAGAAGCTGGAAAGTTTGCAACAGAATAGTCTTCTGAAAGGATTTTACTGACCAACTCGTCAAGAGAATCGCAACATTTGTCTTTAAGCCACCACTCAACATCTATACCTGGATTTAAAGATAATACTGGTAAGTCGCATAAAGTTGCCTCTATCGTAACTTGTCCATAACCAACACCAACTCTACATAGAAAAATTAATAAAGAGCACATAGAGTAAATCTCAATTAATTCATCTCGCGGCAGACTATTAAGAAAAATAACATTTGCAAAATTATTTTTTTCTATATTTTTCTTGATTTCAGAACCGTACTCATTTTCGTTTCCAACAATAAGAAACTGAAAATTTTCTGAATTAGAGTTTATTTTTCTAATAATTTCAGGCAATAAATCTGCCCCTTTAATACCAGATAATGCTCCAACAAATAATATTATTTTTTTGTCTGGTAACAAATTAATTCTTTCTAATGATGGTTTATGTTTTTTATAAAAGAGATTGGAATCAATTTTTCCAGGTATCCCCCATATTCTTTTTTCTTTAACGCCTTTTTGAACAAAAAATTCCTTTGATTTCAGTCCTGTTGTCAGCACATAATCAGCATTTTTAAGAACAATTTTAGAAATCTGTCTATTTAAAAGAAAATGAAATATTTTTGACCTTAAAGTAGAACAAAATTTATAAAAATTAAAATGATCCTCCGCAGTTCTAACAAGATGCTTGATTCCCAAAATTTTACCCACAATAAAAATACTCAAACCGTTATAAAAAACTCCACCAACACACATAATTAAGTCTGGTTTTTTTCTTTTACAGTAAATATAAACATTAATTATCGATACTGGTATGTGCAAAAACATCCTTGCTATTTTGGGTAAGTGCAAATAATTTAGATAATTGCTACTTTTATACCTTTTTAATTTATCGGGAATCACCTCTGATCCTATTATTTCAACTTCATAACCAAACTCCTCCAAATATTCACAGAAAAAATCAATCGTAAACGGTTCGGCTCCATTTGGGCTAGTACCCAAGAATGATGTTGCCTTTATAGCTATTTTCTTTTTCACTGGTTTATTAGCTGCTCAATCAATCTTGTGTATCTCAGAGAGTAGTCATTCCATGAATAATTTCTTATCGTATTTTTCATGTTTTCCAAGAAAACCTTATTAGGATAATTATCTAGAAGGTAAATCATTTTTTTTCTTAAATCTTCAACATCTCCAGCTTTAACTATAAGACCATTTTTTTTATCTTCTATGATTGAGCCACTATTTATTGTTGCAACCGGCACTACTCCTGCAGCCATAGCCTCATAAATTACTTTTGCGGAGCCTTCTATCAAAGACGGATGAACTAAAATATCTATTTTTTTAAAAAAATCTAATTGATTTGTCTTTCCTAAAAAATGGATATTTGGTTTGTTATAATCTTCAATAAAGAAATCAATGTTTGTTTTCTGTAGCTCGCCTCCTAAAAATAAATTGCAGTCCTTGAATCTATCATCTTGAAAAGAATCTAATAAAAATTTCACTCCTTTTCGCTCAGATATTTGTCCCAAGAATCCAAAATTTACAGTTGGATTCACTTCACACTCTGAATTTTGAAAAGAAAATAATTTTAAATCAACTCCAAAAGGGCAAACTGCAATGCTGGAATTAAGCTTTCCAAGATTTGAAACCATATAATCTTTCACAAACTTTGAAGGACAAATTACTTTGGTTGCACTGTTAATCGATTCAATCTCTCGTTTTATCAAACTTTTCAATTGACTCGTTTCCTTTAAATTTTTGATAAGCCCTTCTTTTTTTAGATCAAGTGCAAAGCTAGTTGGAATTATTTGGATATCATGAAATATCACAAATCCTTTTTTTGATGCTAATTTGTTCAGTTTTGGAGTAAATTCAAAAGTTAAAAGAATTTTTCTTGCACATTCTAAGTCTAACTTATTCAAAATTTTTCTTGAAAAAAAATCCAAAAAAATTGATTCAAAAAGTCTGTCGCTAAGTTTTGGATAAAAGGATATTCTAATTAACTTCAATAATTTAAAAATATACGAAAATAGAAAATAACTTTTATGAATAAAGTTACTAGACTCACTCTTGATTATTCGATCTCTTGAAACTAAAAGGATTGAATGTCCTTGAGATTCTAGATCAGAGATAATTTTCTGTGCCCTGAAGCCTACGCTACCAACTTTATTAATCTCAGAATTAAGGACTATAAAGTAAAAATTTTTCATTTAGCTATCAGCTCATTAAGAATTTTTTTGGAAACTATATCTGCGCCATACAAACTCAGATGGTTATCATCAAAGTAAAGTAAATTTCCATCAATTTTTAATTTACATAATTTATCATCACAAAAAATGTCAGATATTTTTATTACATCAACTTCTACATTTTTCTTTATCTCTTCGATTATTTGGAAAGTTAAATTGCTTCTTTTGAGGTAATCTTCTTTTTCGATATATATTTCTGGCATTTTTGTTGAAAAAATTGATTTCGGAAAAGCAATCTCATTTATTGGTAAATCCAATTCAGGAAATGGCTCTATTAGAACAATTCTTTTTCCATTTTTTCTTAAAACATTTATCAAGTTGAGAAAGCTTGATTTATATAGATTAAAGGCAGAATCTCCTCTAAGGATATTGCTGTCTTTATCAATGATTGTTAAATCTTCCTGAGAAAAATCTTTTTCTATATCGACTCCTTTAAGATAACCATTGTGTCTAAAATTTATTATGATGGTCTGAGACTTACTTTTTAATATATGATCTAGGCTTTCAATTATCCAAGAATGGCAAAAAGTATTTGTTGCTATCGGTTTGATAATTTTTAAGAAGTCATGAGCAGGTGGACATCCTGAGATAGTGAGATGATTTAAGCCGCCTTGACTTATGAGCAATAAATTTTCAGCTAAAGTGTAAGCGACTTCAACACTGTGACTGTCACCAAAAACAGATAAATTAACATCCTCATCAAAATACACACAGGACTCTCTTGGATTGAGATAGTTTGGACCCTCTGTATGACATTTAAGCCTCATTGGGCTACTTTTTCCAAAATTAGGAACTGTATTTTCAGAAAAAATATACCGCTCTGGAAATCCATCTTTTAGCTTCCCAATAGAGGATATGCCTAAAATCAACAAAGTTAACAAAATTACTAAATAAAGAATTTTTTTAGTGGGAAATTTATCTTTATTTCTAAGAGGATTTTCAATAAATCTATAGGATAAAAAAGAAATAAGAAAAGATAGAATTATGGCCAAAAAGCTTATTGATAATGGCTTTTCAGGAAAAATCCAAAAAAAGAAGATGAAAATAGGCCAATGCCACAAATAAAGAGAATATGAAATTTTTCCTATAAATACAAAGACGAAGTTTGAGAAGAAGGTTTTAATCGCATTTTCATTATTGGAGAACCCTAAAATAAGGAAGACAGTTCCTAAGCATGGATATAGAGCATTGTAATAAGGAAAAATTGTCTCATCATCAAAAAAAAATATTGAATATGTAATCAAAGCCAACCCAAACAATGAAATTAATGCTCCTGAAAAGCTATTAAGTCTGATTTTCTTCAAGATTATAGCTAGCAAGACTCCAAGACCTAACTCCCACCCCCTAGTTGGAAGAAGATAAAAAGATGCAACTCCAAAAGCGGGAGTTAAATAAATGGATAAGAGTAAGGAAACAAATGTCAAAGATAGAAAAATTATTAACCTTAACCTATTTGATTTACCTATGACGAAAGCTAGAAAAGGAAATAAAAAATAAAACTGCTCTTCAACAGATAAGCTCCAAGTATGAAGCAAAGGTTTAAGTTCTACTTCAGGGTTGAAATATCCACCTGGATTATCTCGCCAAAACCAGATATTAGAGGCGAAGAAAGTGTTTGCTATGGCAGAATTAAAAAAATCTTCAAAAATATGCGGTGGAAATATAAAGGCAAATAATGGAATGAAGGTTAAGACCATTGCCATAGAGGCGGGTAACAGTCTTCTTACTCTTCTTAACCAAAAGTTATAGAAAGAAAAAGAACCTTTATTTATTTCTGCAAATATAATTGAAGATATTAAAAAACCACTAATTACAAAAAATATATCAACTCCAACAAATCCACCAGGCATGAAAGATATGCTTGAATGAAAAAATAAAACAGGAAGGATGGCTAAAGCTCTTAAACCATCAATTTCTGGTCTATAAGTCATTTTTATTGAAAAAAGTTCTTAAATGTATTTGTTATCTGTTCGATATCCTCATCTATTAGGTAGGGGTGCATTGGAATACTCAAAACTTGTGAACATACATTATCCGTAACAGGTAAAGAAATATCATCCAGATATGGTTTTGTTAGATGTAATCCCATAGGGTAGTAAATACCACAAGGAATATTATTAGCTAGTAAATGTTCCTTTACTTTATCCCTTTGTTTAGAAGCTATTTTAAGGGTGTACAAAGCATATACTGATTTATTATGTTTTAAGATTTTAGGGACAGTTATTCCATCGATATCCGATAAGATAGAATCATATGTAGATGCGATCTCTCGCTTTCTCTTGTTTTCACTATCAAATATTTTAAGTTTTTCTAAAATTATTGCCGCTTGAATGGTATCTAGTCTGCTGTTGACTCCTACATCTAAATAATTATCCCTGCCGTATTGACCATTCTTAGATAGGATATTTGCTGTTTGAATTAATTTTTCATCTTTTGAAAATATTGCTCCGCCATCACCAAAACATGACAATGGCTTCGTTGGAAAAAAACTTGTCGTCGAAATATCTGCTATTGAACAAGAAAGATCGCCAAGATGCTCTGCTCCAAAACTCTGTGCAGCATCTTCGATTAAAAAAATATCGTTTTTTTCTGTTAAATTTTTAATTTCTTTTAAATTAGGGCATTGTCCATAAAGAGAAACAGTCATCACAGCTTTTGTAGAAGAAGTAATCTTTTCTGCTATTAAATTTTCATCTATGTTGAAGGTATCATAATTTATATCGCAGTATATTGGTTTAGCCCCAGATAACTTTATAGCCTCAACTGTTGAAACCCATGTAAAAGATGGAGTTATCACTTCATCGCCAGGACCAATACCCAAAGCCTTTAGAGCTATATATAAAGCATCAGTACCGTTGCCAACCGTCACACATTTAGTTCCCAATTTATTTTCAAAAGTATCTTCTAGGATTTTAACTTCTTCGCCCTGAATAAAATCTCCCCTATCAAAGACTAGTTTTATAGAATTAACGATCTCATTTTCTAAAGCTTTAAACTGAGCTGGAACGTCAAAAAATTGCACTTTTATTCCTTAATTTGAGCAAAACCTTTTTCTAAAACATAAAGTGTTGAAGAAGTTTCACAATAAAATTCACCTTTTACATCAAACTGAAAAATTATTCCCTCCTTAGTTATCCAGGATGATTGTCTTGCTGGAACCCCAACGTTAAGGGAAAAAGGTTTTGTATCTTTACTAACTACTGCTCCGGCTCCAACAAATGAGTATTCGCCAATTGTAACTCCACAAATAATTGTGCAATTAGCACCCAAGGATGCGCCTTTCCTTATAGTTGTATCTTTATATTCGTCTTTTCTGGAAACAGAAGCTCTTGGGTTTATTACATTTGTAAAAACCATTGAGGGACCACAAAAAACATCATCTTCTAGAGTGACATTATCAAAAATAGATACGTTATTTTGAATCTTTACGTTGCTTCCGATCACAACATTATTTGCGACATAAACATTTTGTCCAAGATTGCAATTTTTTCCAATTTTTGAATTAGGACTTATGTGCGTCCAATGCCATATCTTTGTGCCCTCTCCAATTTGAGCGCCCTCGTCAACTATTGCTGATTCATGAATGAAAATATTCTTCATTTACTTTAAATCTATAATTTTGTTATTCTTTGATGATTGTAATGCTGCTTCAATAACTTTTATAGTCTCCAAAGAATCATCCCCAGTTAAATTGAGTTTTTTGATTCCATTTTGATCATCAATTAATCCTTTATAAAAGTTTCTATGATGGAAACCGTCTTTATCTTCAGAGACTATATCTTTTGCAAAACTATCTTGAAAATCCCATGTATCTATTATATCTAAGGCTGGTCCTCCAATCTTGACAGTTCCTTTTTCTCCTAAGATGGTGAAAGAACACTCAAGATTTCTAGGATAAGTTAGTGTTGTAGCATTAATTGAACCTTTTGCTCCATTCTTGAAATCTAAGTTTAAAACTGCTGTGTCTTCTACCTCTATTTCGCGAGCTAGGGTTGAGGAAAAGCAATGAACTCTGGAAACTTCCCCTAAAAGCCATACCATTAGATCTATGTAATGTATCGCTTGGTTATAAAGAGTCCCTCCATCAAGTTTTTTAGTTCCTCTCCAATTATTTTCATCATAAAACGATTGTGGTCTTGACCAAAATAAATTGATATTTGATAGGTAAATTTTTCCAAAGTGATTTTTTTCAATAGCTTCTTTAATTAAGGAAATTCTTTTAAGAAGTCTCACTTGCTTGATAACAAAAAGTTTTTTATTGAGTGTTTTGAAAACTTCATTCATCTCTAGAGCATCTTTAAAAGATAAGCTCATAGGCTTTTCAGTAATTACATTAAATCCTGCCTCGGCGCACACAATTGACTGTTGGGCATGGAGTCCGTTTGGTGTACACAAAACTATGAAATCTGCTTTTGATGAAGATAATAGATCTTCAAGATTAGCATGACCCTTTACTTTTAAATTTTCGCAGCTTCTCTTCAAAAGTTCATTATTTAGATCGCAAATACTCTCAATTTCTATAAACTTTGAGTAACAGCTTATAGCTTCTATATGTCTATTGGCTATTGCACCAATGCCAACAATTGCAACTTTTATTTTGTTGAATTTTGTTTTCATTTAAATAATTGGTACCCGGGGCCGGACTTGAACCGGCACGAAGTTGCCTTCGAGGGATTTTAAGTCCCTTGTGTCTACCAATTCCACCACCCGGGCAAAATTAACTTTTTTCTTTATCAACTACTGCGCGACCTTTAAGGGATTCCCAGTCTTTCTCGGGCCTTACTTCTAAATTTGTCTGCCAAGCTCCGTTTAATACGTTTGAAAAAACTCCAATCTCTTCTGAAAAACTTATCATGGCTTGAATGTCTTTTGGAAAACAACTTCCTCCAAATCCAAATTTTCCATCCGGGCCTGGTACTTGTGTATGAGAACTTCCGATCCTCCCATCTCTTAGAAAGCCTTCAATGACATCATCCCAATTTGCGTCAACTTTATCTGAAATTCTTTTCATCTCATTAAGAAAAGAGACTTTTGTTGCGAAGTAAGTATTACAAACATACTTAATTAATTCAGCTGATTGGAAATCTGTTTCAATAATGGAAATACTTGAACCGAACCTGTCTTTATATAACTTTGAAACTTCACTAACATTCTTCTTATCGCCGCCTAAAACAAATCTCGTTTGACTGATAAAATCAAAATTTGCAGATCTTTCTGTAAGAAATTCGGGGTTGAAAACAATTCTCATATCAGGAAAAGTATTTTGAATTTTTTTAGAAGTTCCTGGAAGAATTGTTGATCTTATAAGGATAATTGGATTTGAGTGTTTCTTATTCGAATGGACATCATTAATTTCTCTAATACAAGAATTTAAGATTTCGATACTTATAGTACCATCCTCATTGGAAGGAGTGGGGACAGACACAAAGATAAAATCAGAATTATTTACAACATCTTCTAATGAATTTAATGATTTAGAGGGATCCTTGTCATAAATTCTTATATTTGCACTGTAGCCAACTCCATCAGAAAATCCATGAGCGACTGCTGAGCCAACAAAACCTCTACCTATGATTCCTATGTTGTACATAACGGCGCCATTCTAAATTAATTAAGATCAAAAGACATTTTTATTTTTTTATAAACACAAATAGACCTCGAGAAAACAAATTTGGTAGTAATTTATTCAGAATTGGAACCCCTTCGTATGAATAAATTTTTGAGTTTTCTAAAAGATTTAAGTTTTTAAGCCATGATTTCAGGTCAGATCGAGTCCAAAATCTTAAATGTTCAGAAGGATGTGTTCGCCATTGTTTTGGAAATTTACCGAACAATAGTTCTAATCTAAAGATGTAATAACCAGTATTTGGAAAGCTGAAGAATATACCTTTATTGCATTTTTTATAAGCCTCGAGCATTAATTCCTCAGAATTCGGTATATGCTCTAGAACTTCAAAAAATGAAATGTAATCATAAGATTGATCAACGGAAAATTCTTTTTTTAAATTTATTTTTTCTGTTATGAATCCTATCTGTTTAAGACGATTTATTGCTGAGTCATTAAAATCAGATGCAGTTACTTCTAAACAACAAGCTTTTTCAATCTCTTTAAGTTGCGCTCCGTCACCACTACCTAGATCTAATAAAGAAGATTCAGGCTCAATTTTCATAGAAACAAATTTTGCTCGTTTAACTTGATATGAGTTAGCTTTAAGTTCTTTTATATTTCCTTTATTTTTCCAATAAATTTCATAGTCAAGATTTTCCTGAAGAAAATTTCTTTTTGAAAATAAGCCTTTAATGTCTCTTAGGATAGTTTTTATCAATTTATACTTCTAACAATGGAGGCTGAGGTCGGAATCGAACCGGCGTACACGGATTTGCAGTCCGCTGCATAACCACTCTGCCACTCAGCCGCTCTTTTTTATTAAATTATATATGAAATTAATATGAAGCTTAGGCTTAGTTATTTTAGTTTTCTAAGTTCCACATATGAAAATAAGGAAGCTACTGAAAATATACAAGCTAAAAATACAAAAATCTCTGCAATATAATTGAGGGATCCATCCAGAAATATTATGCAAAGAAAAATAGAAAGCATTTGGAAAAAAGTTTTGAATTTTCCAAAAAAATTCACTTTAGCTGAATCAGATTCGCCTAAGGAGATATAGTGATTTCTTAAAATTCCTACTGAGATTTCTCTGCAAACAATTATGATTGCCATGATCAAAATGAAAAGATTGTCATAATGGAATGGTATAAAAATAAACATAGAAGAAATTAGGAGTTTATCTGCTAATAAATCAAGATTTGCTCCAAGCGGCGTTTCTTTATTCATCAATCTGGCTGTGAATCCATCGAAATAATCGGTGATACATGCAACAAATAATAAGATTAAGCTTAATTTTTCTGCGTTGAAAACTAAAGCCATTATGATAGGTACAATTAGGCCAATTCTAAGAAGAGAAATTGAGTTTGGAATCATTGAAATTATTTTGAATGGAAGAAATTATAAATTAACTCTGCTTTTTTATTACCTATGCCTTTCACTAGATTGATTTCCTTTATGGAGGCATTTCTTAATGATTGTATTCCACCAAAATATCTGAGAAGTTCGTTTTTATTTTTATTACCTATACCTTTCACTTCATCTAATGATGATTTTTTAAAGCTTTTTCTTCTTTTTTTACTTCTAGATAAAGCGAATCTATGTGACTCATCCCTCACGAACTGAAGAAGTCTTTTTCCTTCTTGTTCTAGGTTCATCCTTGATATTTTTCCATTCGAAAAATATAGAACATCATCGTATTTAGAATTTCTATCTGGACCTTTTACAAGGGAAAGAACTTTGGAATTACATTTATCAAATTTATCAATTATCTTTTTGACTGAAGTAAGCTGACCTTTTCCTCCATCTATTATTATCAGGTCGGGAAAGTTACTGTTTTCTTTTTTAAGTCTTTCAAATCTTCTCGATATAACTTCTTTCAAAGCGAGATAATCATCGTTTTTATTAATTTTTATATTATAAGTTCTATAGTGTTTTTTTTGTGGTCCATCTTTATCAAATACTACACAGGAGGCAGTAACATTATCGCCAGAGAGATGACTTACATCGAATCCTTCTATTCTGTTTACTTTTATAGAAGTTTTATCTTCAATAGAAGATAACCCATCCAATATCCAAGGATAATTATATTGACGCTCCAAACCATCGGCTGATTGTATTTCAGCTAATTCAAAAATCTTTTTATTATTATGATTTTTCTTCTCTAATTTAATTTTTTTATCTGTTAACTGTGTTCTTAAATTATCAAACTTAAAATCTGAGAGTAAGGTAAGATGTTCCAAATTCTTTTCTATTAAAATCTTTGAAAGAAAACTTTCCATAAGTTCTTCATCCGATATAAATTTATTTTTTTGGGTAAAATAATTTTCTGTATTAGTGAGCCAGCCGTCTTTTATTTCTAAAATTGATATACAGTTTATAAATTCATTTGATTTCTTAGTTACAGCAATGGCTTTATCATAACAAGTAAATACTGATTGATCCCTTTGAATGTCTCTGTAAGCTTTAATTTTATCTCTGAATATGGCAGCTCGCTCAAATTCTTTTAAGGAGGAATATTTATCCATTTTGTAGTAAAGGGAATCAAGAAAAGACTTATCTTTTCCTTCTATAAATTTTATAGCAGCATCAATTTCTTCATGATAACTTTCTTGTGAAATTTTCCCAACGCAAGGTGCGGAACACTTACCAATTTGATGCTGAATGCATGGTCTTGAACGATTTTGGAAGACCATATCCGAACAGTTTCTAACGCCAAACAATGCCCTTGTTAAATCCAAGGACTGCCTAGCAGCTGTAACATTTGCATAAGGACCAAGTTTAGTGCCTTTAAGTTTTTTATTTCTTGTTAAATAAATTCCTGGAAAATCATGATTAGAGGAAAAATATATAGCAGGAAAGGATTTGTCATCTCTAAACTGAACATTGAAAGGCGGTTTTAATTGCCTTATCAAGTTCTGTTCTAGAAGCAATGCATCACTTTCAGTTTCTGTTAGAAATATTTCTAAAAATTTTATCTTTTCAATCAATTCATTTTTCTTTCTATCCCTAGATACTGAGAGATAAGACTTAAGTCTATTTGAAAGATTCTTTGCTTTACCTATATAAAGAATTTTATTGTTTTCATCAAAAAATTTGTAAACTCCTGGAAGATTAGGCAAATCCTTTTCTTTAGAGAAAATTTCCTTGGTCTTAGTGTACTGATATTGCTTTTCCATCTGGTCTTCTCAAGTCAGCAAAGCCTTCATATTTATTTTTTTTTAAAAGTATAGTATGAGTTTCACCGATTCTATCTCTATAGATAGTATCAAAACCTAATTTATCAATACTTTTAAGATCTTTTTCATTTTCTACAAAAAGAATGTCTGGCTTCCATTGGTGATGAATTCTTTTAGCTTTAGATGCCTCATCTATCTCCATATCAAATATTAGGATATTTAATAAAAGCTGAAGAACACTTGATATGATTGTTGATCCTCCTGGAGACCCTGTAACTAGAAAAGGTTTTTCATCCTTAAATACAATTGTAGGAGTCATTGATGAAAGAGGAGCTTTTTTTGATTCAACCTTATTTGCTTCAGATCCTACAAGTCCAAAAAAATTTGGAAAACCTGGCTTGATTGAAAAATCATCCATTTCATTATTCATCAGAATGCCAGTTCCTTTTGCAATTATTCCAGAACCATAAGCTGTATTTAACGTATAAGTATTTGAAACAGCGTTCCCTCTCGAATCAATTATTGAGAAATGGGTTGTTTCTTCACTTTCATCAAAATATTCACCAGGAGTATCAATGATGATTTTACTGTCAGATTTTTCAATGATTTTTGAAAGTGATTTAGCGTATTTCTTCGAAGTTATTCTACCAATATCAAAATTATTGAAATTCGCATCTCCGAGAAATTCTGACCTATCGGCGAAAGAAAATCTCATAGCTTCAGTCAAAAGCCTATTGTACTCAAGAGAATTATGCTCATAAGAATTTAAATTGAAATTTTCGAGTATGTTCAGAGATTGTGAAAGTACAATTCCTCCCGAACTTGGAAGAGACATGGAACATACTTTGTAATCAATAAAAGTTGAACAAAGAGGAGGCTTAAATGATGATTGGTAGTTTATAAAATCGTTTTGAGAAAGAATACCTCCATTTTTTTGGAAGTAGTTGATAATTCTTTTTGCTGTCTTGCCTGAATAAAATTCATCTCTACCATTCTTTGATATTCTTTCTAGAGTTTTTGCTAAGTCCTTCTGAAGGAAAAGATCACCTTCCTTCCACAAATTTTTTTTTACAAAAATTTTTTTTGTTTCAGGATTCTTTGAAAATTTATCTCTATTTTTATTAAAGTATTCAGCTTGAAATTTAGATAATATAAATCCTTTTTCAGCCAGGTGTATCGCGGGTAAAATCAATTTCTTAATAGGGATAGAACCATATTTTTTATGAATCTTAAACATTCCATCTACCGTTCCAGGTATCCCAGAGGCTAAAAAAGATGATGTACTTAAACCTTTTATGACATTGCCATTCTCATCAAGAAACATATCCTCTTTAGCTTTCTTTGGAGCTCTTTCCCTATAGTCTATTGATTCAATTTTTTTATTCTTTGCATCGTAAAGTAGGGCAAATCCTCCCCCTCCAATATTGCCCGCCGATGGATTTACAACTGCTAAAGCGAAAGCAACTGAAATTGTTGCATCAAATGCATTGCCACCATCTAAAAGAATTTTTGAACCAACATCAGTTGCTAAATGATGTCTTGTAACCACTACCCCATTGTGTTTTGAAAGAGATAAGCTTGAGAAACTAGTTAAAGAAATAAGAAATAGAAAAATTAATAAATTTTTTTTAAATAAAGTAAGAATCGATTTCATTAATAACTTTTAAAGGATTCGAAGATGAAGTAATTTCTCTTGCCACAACTAGGTAGTCTGCTCCTAAAAGAATAGCATCATGAACGGTTGATATTCTTTTTTGGCCTCCGTTTTCTGCTTTAACCCTTATTCCGGGACAAACAGTTATAAACGAATTCAATTCTTCCTTTTTAAAGCATGCAAGATCATTAGGAGAGCAAACAATTCCATCAATGCCAGCTTTTTTTCCTAAATAAAAAAGAGAGGCAATTTGATCTTCTAAATTTTTGCTAACTCCAACATCGGTTAAATCTTTTTGATCCAGGCTTGTTAAGACAGTAACTCCAATTAAGAAAATTTCGGATGAAACAGAGTTTTTAGCTTTGACCGCAGACTCTATCATTTTTTGTCCTCCTGAAAGATGAATATTCAACATCCATATTTCATTTTTACAAGCTTCTAAAACAGCTTTCTCAACTGTATTTGGTGTATCGTGGTATTTTAAATCTAAAAAAATGTCAAAGCCTTGTTTTTTTAGGTCTTCTAATATTTTTGGACCACATGCTGTAAAAAGCTGGCTTCCAACCTTTACCTTATATTTATCGGGATTAAGAAGATTGGTTATTTCAAATGCACTCTTAGAATTATCAAAATCTAATCCGACTATTATCTGACCCTTTTCGATGAATTTTTCCATTAAAGAACTTTAAAATTATATCAATTATAGGGTTTATTTATTTATTCTATTTTTGAGCAGTTTTGAAGGTCTAAAGTAGATTAAAGATCTACTATCTAATTCTATTGATTTTCCTGATTTTGGGTTTCTTCCTCTTATTGGCTTTCTTTCTCTGATAGAGAATGCGCCGAATCCTCTAATTTCAACTCTTTGCTTTTCATAAAGTTTATTCGTTAATTCATTGAGCAGTAAATCTAAAGCGATTTTTGAATCGGAAGTGGAATATGCAGAATTATTTGTGATTAATTTATTAAGAAGATCAGATTTTTGCATTAATCACTTATCTTCAAGCTCTTCTTTAATAAGATCACCAATAGAAGACTTAGAGCTTTCTTCAATTTCCTTGTTCTTCATTTCATTTTCTTTCAAAATTTCTTTTTGCTTACTTTTTTCAAGTGCTTTCATTGAGCCCCAGATTTTTCTTTCTTTTCTATCAATATTTGAGATCAGGAAATTTAATTCTTTTCCTTCTTCGATGGAAGAACTTTCATCTTCTATGAAGTCTCTTTTTCTCATTAAAACAGTGATGCTCTCATTAACAATTATATTGAATACTTCTTCTTCAATAATTGAAATTTTTCCTACAACAGAAGTTCCTTTTGGATGATCTTTTATAAAGTTTTCGAACGGATCATCAGAAAGCTGCTTGATACCAAGGGAAATTCTTTCTTTCAATGGATCCATAGCCAAAATCAGAGCCTGAACGTCTTGACCTTTTTGGAAGTTTTGAACAGCATTTTCTTCTGCTTCTATCCAAGAAAGGTCTGAAAGGTGAACAAGTCCATCAATATCACCATCAAGACCAACAAACATTCCAAAATCTGTTATGGACTTAACAGATCCTTTTACAGTATCCCCAACAGAATTATTTTCTGAGAAGATCAACCAAGGATTTTCCTGACATTGCTTCATACCTAATGAGATTCTTCTTTTTTCAAGATCAAGTTCTAGAACCATGACATCAATCTCATCTCCTGGAGATACAACTTTAGATGGATGAATATTTTTATTAGTCCAGTCAATTTCAGAAACATGAACTAAACCTTCAGTGTCTTTATCAAGTTCAGCAAAGAAGCCATAATCAGTAAGGGTTGAAACTTTTGCTTTGTGAACTGAATTAACTGGATAAAGTGTATCGATGGTCTCCCACGGATCTGAAGACATTTGTTTCAATCCTAAAGATATTCTTGATTTCTCCTTGTCGAAATTTGTGACCTTTAAACTAAGTTTGTCTCCAATACTGAGGACTTCAGATGGGTGGTTAATTCTCTTCCATGTAATATCGGTTATGTGAAGCAATCCATCAATTCCTCCAAGATCAACAAAGGCTCCATAATCTGTCAAATTTTTTACGGTACCCTCAATTGTTGAACCCTCTTCAATAGTCGCAAATAGTTTCTCTCTTTCCTCTGAGTTGATATCTTCTTGAACAGCTTTTCTAGATAAAACAACATTGGACTTATCTTTATCTAATTTGATAACTTTGAAATCTTGAAATGTTTTTTCTAAATGATCAAAATTTTCAAGTTGTTTTGAATCAACAAGAGAACCAGGTAAAAAGGCTCTTACTCCTGCGACGTCTACGGTCATTCCGCCTCTAACTTTGCCAGTAACATACCCTTTGACTATTGAGCCTGTCTTGAGCGATTCTTCTAAATTAAGCCAACTTTCATCATGCATTGCACGCAACCTTGAAACCCTAGTTTCGCCATAACCATCTTCTACAGCCTCTAATGTAACTTTTACCTCATCGCCTATCTCAAGCTCTTTATCGGATTCGTCTGCTAAAAATTCGCTTCTTGCCAAAACGGGCTCTGATTTCAAGCCAACGTGAACCGTCACCCAATCTGATTTTAAGTCAACTATAACTCCGGTAATGATTGATCCTATCTGAAAGTCCAATGTAGAAAGACTTTCATCTAAAAGTTTTCCGAAGTTTGCTTGTTCCATAATTTAAGTTAAATCCATAATTTTATTTACTACCTCATCTATTGATAGGTTTGTTGAATCGATAACCTTTGCTCCATTTGGAACTAAAAGAGGAGATACCTCTCTATTTTTATCCTTCAAGTCTCTATCCTCTAAGCTTAAGACAAGGTTGCGCATGTTAACCTCCATACCCTTTTCTTTCAACTGAATTTGACGTCTTTTTGCTCTCTCCTCGATTGAAGCATCCAAATAAATTTTAATCCTAGCTTCTGGGAAAACTACTGATCCCATATCTCTTCCATCAGCCACTAAACCAATATTTGAATCATAAAAAGACCTTTGTGTATCTTTTATAAGATTTCTTATGTTTTGATTATGTGCCAAGTTTGAAGCTTTTGTCCCTATGTCCTCTCTTCTGATAATATCTGATACATCATTACCATCAAAAAAAAGATGATATTGATCTCCTTTAAGTTTAAAAAAGATGTTCTTATCTTTAAGTTCTATTCCAATTGAATCTGGATCAGTTTCTTTAATATTTTCAGAAATCATAGCTATTAATCTATATAAAGCTCCGCTGTCTAAAATATTCCATCCTAATTTTACAGCTAACAATTTAGCTACTGTTCCCTTTCCAGAACCGCCTGGACCGTCAATGGTTATTAAATTATCCACTTTTAAAACTGAATCCCAATATTTTTGCTTGATCGATAAATTCTGGAAAAGAAGTATTTATACACTCAATATTAGTGACTGTTAAACCTACAGAAGATCTCAGTCCTGCTACTAACATTGTCATCGCAATTCTATGATCCCCATGAGAATCAAATACTTCATCAGAAAAAATTCTATCCTTTTTGCCAATTATTTTCAGACTATCCTCATTTAATTGAACTTCAACATCTAGTTTTTGAAGGTTAT
>MDTD01092569.1_pt1 | contig 18821 bp, 21 predicted proteins | sample 811221 | NCBI WGS metagenome assembly MDTD01 (sample SAMN05326646, study PRJNA326480) | marine metagenome | isolation source: seawater | place: Pacific Ocean: South West | collected 2011 | reverse complement strand
TGATATTATCTGTGATATTATCTGTGATATTATCTGTGATATTATCTGTGATATTATCTGTGATATTATCGGTTATATTATCCGTTATACTATATTGTAATATATATAATATAGTATGCATTTTACCAGAAAAAATGTTGCTGGTAAAAACATGCAGTTTTCTATTCAAAACAATAATGCAAAGCGTCAACCTATGAATAGTGTGCGACCTATTCATGCAGCTGGGCCGCGTTTGCAGTTTCAATATAGTAAACCGAATATTCGTCAAAATAATCATTTTATGTCAAACAATATAAAAAATAGTCTTGTTAAACAGAAAGGCAGGCTTTGGTATCCAGTTGTTCATCAAAATTTGAGAACAAGGCTATTTTGCAATACCGTGTATGAATGTGATGCAGATTATGGAACTTGTAGTCCAACAAAAAATGGATTACAATCACAAGAAGATTGTAACAGCTCTTGTCAAATTACTAATTTTTACACATGTGATATATCAAATGCCGTTTGTATTCTTAATACGTCGGGCAATTTAACCAAGAAAGATTGTGATTCAAATTGTTTTCCTCATTATGATTGTTGTGGCAATACAGGAACGTGCGAGATGTCTGGATTAACAGGAGAATACACTGATAAATCAGTATGTAATGCATTGTGTGCTAATTTTGGTTGTGATAAAGATAAAGGACTTTGCTTTCGTGAGCGTGGTGATCAAACTTTCGCAGAGTGCAGTAATAATTGTGTGCAGAATAAATACTGGTGCAATCCTGATCTGGGCACATGCGACATATCTTCTGGAGGCACGCAACAAACTAAGAGTCAATGTGATGCATCGTGTGTACAGAATAAATACTGGTGCAATCCTGATCTGGGCACATGCGACATATCTTCTGGAGGCACGCAACAAACTAAGAGCCAATGTGATGCATCGTGTGTACAGAATAAATACTGGTGCAATCCTGATCTGGGCACATGCGACATATCTGCTGGCGGCACGCAACAAACTAAGAGTCAATGTGATGCATCGTGTGTGCAGAATAAATACTGGTGTGTAGCGGGCAAGTGTACGCTGGCGCCACCTGACAGATCTGGTGTGTCGCTAGACAAGTGCGAAGCGGCATGTGAACTACCTAAATACTTGTGTGATCCTGATCTGGGCACATGCGACATCTCTGCTGGCGGCACGCAACAAACTAAGAGCCAATGTGATGCATCGTGTGTGCAGCAGATGTACGCGTGCCAGGCTAACGGGAACTGCGAGAAAGATGACCAGGGCACCCAGAGCAAGGCGGACTGCACTGCAACATGCGTAAATACCACCTATAGCTGCAATGGTATTGATAAAACCTGTAGTCCGGGCAGTGGAACACAGACAAAAAGTGAGTGTGAGAATTCATGTCGGTATGATTTGTATAGATGTAACACAACCAGTTATACATGCGAACTACAAACAGATCCTCTTACATTCAACATTTATAAAACAAACACATGCATTGTGGACAATGGCTTTGACGGCGATGAGATTATCAAATTCTACGATCATGATCTAACAAGTTGTACAGATCTAACAAAGAGCGAATACGATAATTCTCCTAAAAATGGTTTCTTTTTGTCTTGGCGTCCACTGTACAGCGGCATCCCCTCCGAGTGCATTTTCTCCCGCTGCGGAGCCTACACGCTTCCCTGTGCCCAGGATCCGAACTGCGATGTGCCCAGCATCATCAACGAAACGATGTTCCCCGGTGGTTTTGATGTGATAGAGAACGCCTCAAAATCTCAAAATGTTAGCTTGAGTAATTTAGCAAAATGCATAATAACACAGGACTGTGGAGCGTGGGTTGGAGAAGGATCATGCAGGATAAGAAATAATATTTCTACTGCTCTACCAAATGGAACATGTCAGACCGAGAATGTATATTATGGCATGATGAACCTTGAACAATGCACATCATATTGCCAGGCACATTAAGCATAAATAATCAAAGTGTAAATAACATATACTCAAGTAATTACATACCTAGACCATCTAAAGTCTATATTATATATTATATTTTATATAATATATACTATGCCAAGAAATCTAGCGTGTAGCAACTTAACATTTACATATCCAAAACGAACATGGAGTAGAGATACAAGGGTATGTGATCCAAATAGGGATAAAACAAACATGCAACATAAAAAACAAGTATTACAGTATAGGAAAAACAGTGCGCATTTCACTAATAAACAACGATATACAAATATGGTTACGGGAAAAGGTCCTCTAGGAAATAAAGTATGGGCCTCTCAAAGTGAAACAGAGTCAATAGCAAATATTCAACCTCAATACCCAGTGGTAAGCAATAGAATTATGTGTGTTAATACATATGGGTGTAATCCCAAAGGTTATTGTGAACGCATATTAAACAGCACACAAACGAAAAGAGAATGTGAGGCTACTTGTGAGAGAAGTGATTATGGCTGCGTAAAAGGTTTTTGCACACCTGGTGCCCCTGGTGGTAATCAAACCCTAATTGAATGCAGTAATAACGGTTGTCCAGGGTGGGGGTGTAAGAAAGATTCCACTCAGTGTCATTATTACGACGATCATACACAATATCCTGATACACTACAACAATGTAAAAAGCGTGGTTGTGGATTCGATTGTTCGTATGTGTGTTTAGAAAAAGAATGCAGTGGTAACTGCGTGCGTGACCCGAATGCTAATAGATCTGAATCTCAATGTAAAAATGTATGTTCAAATTGTGGTCTTGAAGGTGGGACGTGTCCTAACGGTAACGATTCTGAATGCTGTAAACAAACTCCACCATTATACTGTGAGTCAAATATCTGCACTGTTCTAACCTTGCCGGTCTAGGAGTCAAGCGATGCGAGCATGTAGACGAGATAATATTTATTTCATACAACAAGGCTTTCCTTGTGCATTATTACTAGCTTTTCGTTTCAGCGCACTGCGCACAGAACGACTTTTACTACCAACACCGGCACCAACAACATAATGAACGTTGACATTTGCAGGATTATTATACGTAAAAAACAAACGATGACCCATTATATATTATATGCTATAATAAAATTATAGAATATAATAAATACAATAAAATTATAGAATTCAATAAATAAATATCATTACATTATCCTTGTCTCAAATTGGGATTCACGCATAAATCTTTTGTTGGAAAAATATCTCCAGACATGCATGTATCTCCTTGATTTACTTTAATACAGCTTCTAATATTACGATCTTTGCCAATATAACAGTAACCTGATTTACCGCGTGTGCCTTGTGTTGTGCTGCCCGCTTCGTCTGCTTGAGGTTCGTTTTGCTGAGCTAAAGTAATATCTTTGTCATTAATATTCTTTCCTCCTAGCCCCTTTTCTAGTATACTTATTCCACTTGTGAGTGAGCCAGCAGCAACATCAGTTAAACTTTTTGTGCCTTCTGCACCAACATTTACCGTTTGTTTTGTGGTAGAACTAATACCACTTCCAACGGATGAAGCAAGTGGTCCTATTTGTTGAGCGGTGACATCGGTGGCTTTTCCTAAATAAGTAAACAAATTTAATCCTAATAATGCTAATATTAAAATAATGGCGCCATATTTTAAAGCTGTCCACCAATCAAAGCTAGATACGTTTACGCCTGTCGTAGTTGTTGAAGAAGCTGAGATGGAAGGAGAAGAAGAAACAGCAGAGGGTGATGCAGATAAAGTGGGAACTTTTTTTGTTAATTCTGTAGTTCTAGTTATAATATCATTCATTATATATACTATACTAATAAAATATAGTAGTTATAATAACTATATTTTATTTATTTCGCCGGTATAGACCAAGTTAATAGTTTAATTATTAGATTTTATATTAATTATTAGATTTTATATTAAATAATCGGTTTTTATAGCAATTTCCTTTTATTATGTACCAATCAGTAAATAAAAAATCTTCTAAAGATGATCCTACGGCAAATGCGATTAAGCAAAACAATATTTTATCATTATGTATATATCTACCTACTAAAATACACACAACTACTATAGATAACCACATATAGTGATGAATATGAAAACATGTTTTGTTAACAACCAGTATGACTTCTTGAAATGAGTTTGGAGAACGTTTTGTATAATTAAAATGATATGTTATTAAAAATCCAAAAAGTAGCGATAATAAAATGAGCTCTTTATTTGACATATATATTATGGTTATTAAATAGTTATTTGTAGCACTTTATTTTATCTATTTAAATTATTATAATCTCTTTTTATTATATATTATGTCCGTAAATATTCCTCCTAGTTGCCCAGATACACATATATTCAATAAGGATGCGTGTTTATGTGAACCAAAAAGGGTTAAGATAAAAACACAAAAACAAAAAAAAAAGTTGATTCTTACTGCTAAACGTCAGAGATCAGCTTCTCCTAAAAAAACACAAAAGAAGCACTTGGAAAAGAAACCAATAGAAAAAAGAAAACGATGTCCAAATGGAACACGCAAAGATAAAAAAACTGGGGAATGCGTTTCCAAAACAGCGACATTAAAAAGGGTAATAAAAAAAAAACAAACAAAGAAAGCGACACAACAAAAACAACTTATCACAGTAGAAAATACAACGCCGTTGGACGATCGCTTAATTAGTAGAGCAATTTCTGATATTATAAAAGAATCACCAGTTAAGAAAACAATTTCATTTAAAGAAATTATACCAAAAATAAGTGCTGATTTAGTTAAAACCCGATCCTTCTCTCCATCTGTCAATAAACGCTTAGTATCTTTACGCAATGTTAAAAACACCAATATATTTGGCTGTGGTTTAGAAGATGTTCTACATGGTAAAGTTGATGCTGTGCCAAAAAATCTTAAAATAAAGTTAAAAACATCTGCATCAGGGAAGCCCGTTTGTGGTAGCTATAAATCTGCTGCAGCAAAAAAACTTATGTTAACTAATTTAGCTGCGTCTAAATCTTTTGAATGTGGTCAAGTTGTTTCACCATTACAGGTGCAAACAAATTGCTGGTTTAATGCAATGTATATGATATTTTTCGTGAGTGATAAAGGTCGAAAATTCTTTAGATTTTTACGGCAATTAATGATTGAAGGTCGACAAGAAAATGGAACACAAATAAAACCACCTAGATTAGCACAGGCATTTTTCTTATTTAATGCCTATATAGAATCCAGTTATAATTTGGATGATTCCGCCAAAACAATTATGGCGGAAGGTATGGATACAAATATATTAATTGACGCTATATATAAAAGTATTCCTAAAAAATATAGAGACTTGCCTGGATTACGTAAACCGGGTCAATATGGAAATCCCTTTAATTATTATAAATCTATTATTTCTTATCTTTCAAATAATTCACTTACAATAATGGAAAATGATGCAGTTTATGATAATTTAGCTTTTTTTAAACCTCATCATAGTTATACCGGCGAATATAATATGCCTGATGTCATAGTAGTGATAACATATGATGATGAGCATAAACATAATAAATATCAGGCACAATCAGAGTCAGTTAAAACTCGCCAACTATCTTTTACAAGAATATATGAAGGAGAAAAGCCTATACCAAAAGGAAAACCCAAATCGGTAGGATACATATTAGATTCTGCTGTAGTAAGAAGCACAAATAAACAGCATTTTTGTTCTCTGATAACATGTAATGGTCAACAAATGGGTTTTGACGGAGCATCTTTAGTGCGTTTAGGAAACATTTCATGGAAAGACTATTTAAATAATAAAGTATCATGGACATTTGAAATTAATTTAGGATTGGAAGATAAACTTCGTTGGAATTTCCACAGTTGCTATCAACAACTATACTATTATCGCGTTTAAAATGTTGCCGATAGCTCTAACCTATTGTTCATTATATTTTTTTTAATTCGTATATTATTTTCTGCATTTCTGTTAGGAAGTGCAGTAGATGGGGGCTCAGGTAAATCTTCTATGCGAATAGCATTAGATTCTGAACCACTAACATTATTTATATACGCTGTGCCTATTTCACCATTTTGGTTTATATTTTCATTTGTGTTTTCATTTGTATTTTCTTCGTTAGATATCATTTGTAGTTCTTTCATTAAATCTTCTTCATTATAATTTGCTTCATTAAACATTTGCATGTCATTTAATACACTTTGTATATCGGTTGCTGCGTCACGATGTTCAACCAATTCATCAATAGTATCTTCTAATTTTTCTATATTCAATGTACTATTTATTTTTTGGAAGTGTTCGCTAGTATCTTTTATTGTATCAACAGTAACCATCATAATTTCTACAGAATCCATGTGTAAAATATTGGTTTCTATATTAAATTTTAGCTTCTCAAGTTTACTTATTTCACAATCATACATTTTTTTAAGACGAATTTGGTGCATTGCACTTGGTATTTTTTTTGATTTATACAATCTCTTTGCTTCTTGGGAAAAGCGAGCTGAATTGAGATTCATACATTCTATTTTTTTATCTAAAAACAATAAATGATTATTTAACTTTGCTATTGTGTTTAAAATATGCATATGTTGTTCTTCAGGTGTAGAAGACCCACTAAATGCTGTAGTTAAAGAATATAGTCCAGAGCCTATCCAAGAAATAAGTGACAACATTTTATTTCCGGTATATGATAATGCCGAAGTATAATTCGGTTGTTCTGCAAGTATCATTGTTCCTGACGCAGTAGGTTCATCATCATCATCATCATCATTATTTTTATTATCATTAGTGTGCATGCTATTATTTATACTATTATCTTGTAATGTAGTTTCTATTAATTCGTCATCACTATCTATATGTGGATTCATATATAATAAATATAAATTATATTTATTATACATTTTTATTATACATTTTTATTATAATTATGAATAATATAACTATAGTTGGTTTACATACCTGTAATCTTTTTCATTTTCTCGAGACGTTCAATGGTTTTGTCTAAATTTGATTTTGTTGTTCCTGCAAATAAATAGTCTGTATTTGGTGTAATCTCATTTTTTTTAACATCTTTATACACAATATTAATTTTTTCTACAATATACTGTATTTTCTCTTTATTTGTTATCATTTCGCGAGTCATATCACATGGTTCAGTTAACAAAGCAATAGCAAAATATATAATATATTTTCTTTTTTTAGCGACACCACTCGTGTATTTTATACAAAACATTGATAATAAAGAATTTATTATTCTTTCTGAAAGTGTATGATTTCTTTTTTTACATTCCTGAATAATAACATCCCATACTAACCAGATAGGATCCATTTGATATTTATCTAATACGGCAGGGAATGTTCTTCTCTCGCAAGAACACTTTTCTTTTTTCTTTTTACAAATAAGATTATATTCAATAAGCCATTCTAACCAATAGCACGCACTGACAACATTTTTGGAAGATGTAGAAATATGAAATGCTAATTCGTTGATCGCAATATATAATTCTTTAGGATCATCGTGTTTAAATATCTCTGCAGCATATTGAATAGACGGTGCTTTTAATCTGGTTGCCATATGGGTCATATTAAATTCATCCTCCTTTTTAATTTTTATTGTTTCAAAACTATGTTTTTTCATAGAAAAGCATAGAATTCCAATAATTTCAGCAAAAATTTGACGAATTTTATGGTTATTTCGCATACGAATTTCATTATCTAAATAACCGTCTGATAATATAGATTTAAATGCATCAAATCGCATCGCGATATATATTGGTAATTTAGGATTTCCCAGATGTATATATTTGGATATAAATAATAAAATACAGTCCCATAATACACTAAAGTGTCCTGCACATATTAATTCGGCACCCCAATAACAGGCAGATTCAATTTTGCTATCAACCATACATGAGATAAATTCTTTTTTTACTTTTGAACATTGAAATTTTGAAAATGTAATGCCTTTAAATTCCGTAACATTTCTTTTATCATTAATTTCACTATCTTGTAATTCAGAAGAATTCATATATTAATACTTCTACAAAAAATATTAGTATAATACATATATACATGAAAAGTTTTTCTAAAATAATATCACAAACTACGCGAGCATGGGGGAGTGTAGGAAAAAGTATAATTCGAACATTCAAGACGGCTCCAAGAGTAGAAGTATTATTTTATATATTTATTTTTGCACTTGTAATGATTTTAATATCAAAATATGATCCTGATAATAAAAATCGCGAGGGATTTAAAGAGTCTAAGGAATTAGTGGTTAAAACCGGTCCTGAAATTTATGATAAATTTTATGTTGATCTATATGATGATTTAGTGTATAATAAAATAAAAAACGACTTTGAATTAGGCACTTTAGTAAAATACACCAAACCAACTGAAAAAAGTGTTCTATTAGATATCGGTTCAGGAACAGGTCATCATGTAAATTCCATGCAAATGCGTGGTTGGAATGTAAAAGGCGTTGATATTTCACCTGCTATGGTTGAAAAAGCTCAAGAAAACTACCCAAATGCCGAGTTTAAAGTTGGTGATGCTATGCAGACTATGCTTTATCCAGGAAATTCATTTACACATATTACATGTTTATACTTTACCATTTACTATATGAAAAATAAACAACAGTTTTTTACAAATTGTATGCACTGGCTAATACCAGGAGGTACACTGATGCTTCATTTAGTAGACAAAGATAATTTTGATCCTATTCTTCCTGCTGGAAACCCTTTCACTATTGTGTCACCACAGAAATATGCCGATGAGAGAATTACCAGCACAGAAATAGTATTTTATGATCATAATTACAAATCTAACTTCGATATAAAACCCGGTAACGAAGTTGTTGTATTTAATGAGAAATTTAAAAACAAAAAAACTGGGAAGGTTCGCAAAAACGAGTTAAAACTCTTTATGCCGAATCATAAAAAAATAATAAATATGGCAAAACGAGCAGGTTTTATTGTATTAGGAGAAATAGATATGGTGACTTGCCAATATGACAATCAGTTTTTATATATTTTACAGAAACCAAATTAAGTGTCATATGGTTATTTATATGCCCATATTAATCACTTTAATTTCTTGATCATGGCACACAATATCCCATTTTTCAATGGGATTAAATAAAAAATGCTGTAGTTTTTTATCAGATTTATTATTCATATCTTTTATAAAATCATCCTTTGACCATGAATATGTATCGTCGCAACTATATACAAGATAATCATTTTCGTGTAACATCTCTTTTAATTCCGCAGTTAAGTGGGATTTGCCATTTCCTCCACTACCGTATAATATAATTGTATTTGTGTCATTATGAATACTGTCTACCATTTGTTTTTTTGCTGCATTATAGGTTTCAATGTTCCATCTTGATGACACATTTCCCATCATATATTATATTATGAATAAAATGTTTTATATCTTTTTATAATTATTTTATTACATAATTTATTGTATTTATTTAGTTAATTTTTACATTACAGTATAAATGCGTTTCATTATAAATAATATATATCTCAATGTGGTTATATATTATTTTATTTATAATTGTAATTTTTATTTTGCTAATAGGTTTTATAAAAATTCGTTATCGTTTTTGGAGTAAACAACCTGTTTTTCATTACTATAATGCGTTGTATTGGATGCGCCCTCCGGGCGTTATTCAGCGTGCGGTTCCTGAAGCAAATGAATATGTCAATATTATTAATGTAAAAACAAAAGAAGTATCTCTTCTTAGCGAAACGGATGCTAAAAAAGTTGTGAATTTTATTGGTAATCATTATTTACGAACAAAATCAACATCATATTTGCCTGAAAATAAACACGTGATGACATATTTCTACAATTCGAAACATAAATCCTATCTTTCTATTTACAAACGTCCCACATTATTATACGAAAATGAAAAATATGTGACAGAACAAAAACACATCGTCGACGATGAATACATTGGAATGATTTCGGCCAGACCGTTACATGTAACATTTAAAAATAAACCAACATTTACTACTTATTATGTTGACAATTTATGTGTTCATCATGCTCACAGAAAAAAGGGCATTGCTCAAAAGCTTATACAAACGATTTATTATGATATCAGGCGAAAAAACCAGAAAATAAATACATGCTTGTTTAAGCGCGAAGGAGAGATGACAGCCATCGTGCCACTTATTACTTTCACAACAAAGGGATATGCTATTAAAAACATACCTGACGCGCCATTACCACATGCAGCATATTCATTAATAGAAATTACTGCAAAAAATCTTCACATGGTAATAGACTTTATTTATGCACAAAGAAAAAGTTATGATTGTGTGATTGTGCCCGATGTTGCGAATATACAAACCCTTCTCGAAAGAGAAGTCTTAGATTTACGAGGGATAATGTATGGTAGTCAACTAGTCGCACTTTATGTATTTAGAGATGCTGCGGTAAATTATGCTATTTCTTCTAAAGATAATTTAAAAAAAACAAAAAAGGACTCTTCCAATACAATAGAGTGTATAGGATCTTTAGTTGATGAATCACACAAAATTACATTTATATCTGGTTTTATATCATCTTTGCATATTTGCTGTAAAAAATTAAAACATGATTATGTCTTAATAGAAGAGACATCACAAAACACCCATATTACTGATCTTTTATATGCACAGCCATTTTTAACAAGTCCAACAGCATTTTTCTTTTACAATTATGGTTGCTTACCCTTACAAGCCTCCCGCACTTTTTTATTATACTAACAACAATATGCCAATAATTTTTATAATAATATTTATATTATAAAAATTGCTAAAGACTTTTATTTAACGAACATATTTTCCAACGCGAGCGAAAGAATCCACAACAAAAATAATAAAAATACCTAAAAAAGAATATAATATAACTTCTTCGGTAACATTCTGTGTTTTCTCATCTTGTTGTTCTTCTAATAGATGAATGAGGTAATTTAATTTTTCAGTTAATTCAGCTTTTTGTGTAATAGGTAAATTTGATTGGTTTGGTTGTTGTTGATAATAAGCAGCTATATTTCTTCGATAATCCTCTACATTAATATCACTGCCCATAGGCGCATCGTTAATATTTGATGGGTGTTCAGCATGTTGATTCGCAATATTTGAATACGAAGCTACCGGCTGATTTTGTATTTCCTCTCTATCTTCATCTTTTAACACTTCTTTTTCTTTTCTTCTCTCTGCTCCTACCGATTCGGGTGTTGGAAGCGGGGTAAAATCTTCTAAATTATTATCACTCGCGAGATCAGACTCTAAATCTTCGTGTGATGTAAAAGCTGTTTTTGCAGGATATCTTTCATTTGAGTCCAAATGTGTTTTAGCAGTTCCTAGACGTCGTCTTGTCCGATTTTGTTTATTTATTTTTTTTAAATTATTAATTACTTGTTGAGTTCCTTTTATATTTCCATCTAATTGTTCAATTGGAGCGGCAGTCATCGCTAAATAACTCATATCTATTAAAAATAGAGATAAAATTATTTAGCAAGAATACTTAATACTTGAATTTTTTTATCCACAAGATATATATAATGAAAAATTATATTAATATAGGAATTGTTGTCGTATTGCTACTTCTTTTATTTACACGCCCACCTGCATTGATGTCCATTTTGCATCATGCTGAATTAAAACCGGTATACTTACTACTTGTTATTTTAGCAACCCTGCGAGAAACATGGCTTGGTATATTCGCAGCAATAGTTTTTGTTATTTTAACAGAAAACATTCATGAAGGACTAGTAGAAGGTAAAGATAAAGAAGGTGGTCTTCTTCAAGCAATTAAAAAAGATATAGGAGAATCGCTCATAGACGATGATGATGACAATGACGATGATCACAATGATGACGATGATAAAAAAAAGAAAAAGAAAGAGTAAATTAAATAACTCTGATGTAAATACACGAAGAAATATAATTGTTTAGCAAATTTATATTATCATAATATAGATATATTATGATAAATAAAAAATTTTTATTAGCTATATTCCTAGCATTACTATGTTATATTGTATATAATCACCATACAACCGAGTCATTTACTGTACAAAGTGTATATAATCGTAGCATGAGATACATGCGTTACAATGCACATCCTCGTGTTACACGTTTTGTAACAACTTTAATGAATACTGCTCGACGTTTTATACCGGGCTTATAATTAATTTCTCTTAACAGTATAATGGTAAAATTAGTAGAAAAAATTAACAAACATTTTAAAGCAGCTAATCTACATATTCAGGCATTAAATAATAGCAAATTTTTAGCAGGTATAGTGATGTTATTGCTTAATGTTGGCTCGAAATATATTGAGCTGGGGTTTTCAAAAACACAAGAACAGGCGCTTCGTAATGGACTGGGGAGAGAAATATTGATTTTTGCAATTGTTTTTATGGGAACACATGATATTATCATTTCTATATTAATGACGGCAGCGTTTATCATTTTATCAGACTATCTGTTAAATGAAAATAGTAAATTGTGTATCATGCCGAATCGTCTAAAAAATATATCCTATGCAATTGATAAAAATAAAGATAACATTATTTCTGAAAAAGAAGAGAAGGAGGCTCTTGACATATTAAGAAAAGCTCAGCTTCAAAAAGAGAAGCATAAACAAGGAGAATTTCTTAGTTATTTAGATGCAAATAAATAAAGTGTTCGGTGTGCGGAATAGATTATAAGTAATCTAATAATCTAATAAATTGCAATAATCTTTTTATAGTGATAATATAAGATTATGTCTGGAGGGCCAAATAAATTACGAATATATTTAGATATTATTGGCGATATAGTTAAATCTAACGTATCATTCAAGTCAAATATGATTACCGATGTCGACACATCATCAAAATCATCTTCATCTAAATTATCAAAATTAACAGCATCGACATTCTATTTTACAGACAAAATAAAATATACGAAGGCATTGTTTAAAAAATATAATTTAGATAATGTCAAACTTGCTGTAAAAATATTTACTGATGAAAATAAATCAAGGCGGTTTTTCAGAAGATTAGAATCTCAGCAAAAAAAAATAACCCCAACTGAAAAAACTGAACTACAAGAACAATCTAGTGAAAAAGATGATAGCAAACAAACCATGCAAGATGAATTAAATCAAAAAGCAAAACAAGCATGGAATATAAAAATAGCTTATTTAAAAAAAGAAAATACTCAAAACTCTGGAGACAGCACAATCACAAAATCTCAACTACAACAATTACGTAATGATATAAAACAAGATTTATTGCCCGATGATGATTCAGCGGTTGATCAATTTACTACAAAAAAGACACTACAAAAAGCATTATCATATGCAGAAAAGGAGTATATTTCCAGTAAAAATTCTAAAAATGACTGTCCACCAAATTGTTTCGCTGAAAATATTACTTTTTTGTTAGAATTATTTTTTAAACAACGCCAACAGCTAAGTTTACAAGGTAAGAGTTATTCAATTATAAATGTAACGCCAACAAAAATACAAAAACAGCGAGGAGTTAATGTTGTATCTGTTGCCTTAAAAGTTTTTGATTCCAGTAAACCACAAGATACTCTGGTATATTACGATTGTGGTGGGAAAAAAGCTCAACTAAAAAAACAACTTACCAAAATGTTTCCTAATATTTTTGATTTTTTTGATATAGATGCAAATGTTAAAAAAATATCACCATCAATTGATGAAAGTGATAAAAGAGCATTAATAGACGCATATAATAGTGAACGCGTTAAATATAGAAAATTACAGCGAGAATTGGAACGTTTAGAAATTTCACGGTCGGATATTGATATGGACAAAATTGATGAATTAGAAATCGAATTAGAGAAGAAAGCAGCATATTTAGATAGGTTAGAAGACCTTCTACGTAAAAATAAATTGTTTAGTAGAATATCTAATAGTAAGAAAACCAGGCGTAGCCGTTTCCAGAGTAGGAGCAATAGAAACCCCTTTTATGATTATTTTGGAAAATATCAGTATAATAATGGGGGCGGAAAAAAGAAATATACTAAAAAAAGAGGTAGAAATATAAGAATCACTAGAAAAAACCGTGACAATTAAATACATATAGTTTACATCACATGAATTCTACTACATGTAAATGACATCCATATATTTTTTATTATAATTTTAGACAATCTTTACGAAATCTTTCTACAAATTCTGGAGGTATATTGTCAAAATCAATAAGGGTTTGATTAAATTTAAATTTTTCTTCTGCGCCGGGAGTTTGTTTAAGTTTACTAGTAAACAATTCAGGATCGTCGTAATATTTACCGGCGGTTTTCATACCACATCTTGCAAATACCCCAGTAATATTATCACTTTTGTCACCAGAAACAATCTTGCAGAACAAATCCTTCTTTGGATCATTCCATGAATCTTTTTTGTTTGTTAGTGATTTTCCATTTGCTGTAAAGAGATGAATATTATCACTTGACAATTGTAAATAGTCCATATCACTAGTTATGATCCAAACATGTGCATCAGGATAAGTATCTACAATATGACGAGCAGTAATTGCAATGCAGTCATCTGCTTCTAATGAAGGGTCACTCAGTATTGACTTAGAACCACCCTTTGTATATAAATCTTCTTTATAAACCATGGAAAATGCTGCACCAATATCATTGTCACTTGCACGCCCATCTTTATATGTTGGATGGATTTTTGTTCTCCAAATATCAGCACGGGGACAATCTTTTCCAACCATAATTATAGGTGGATCATTAGCCATCTCTTTCTTTGTCTTTGAAATTCCGATGGTTTTTGGAAGATCTTGAATAGATTTTATAAATACTGTGCGAAACTTATCCATAAATACTGTATTATTTGGTCCACATTCTGCTGCGCCTCCAAAACTTTTATTAGCATGTGACCACCATGTTTTTAAAGCATAATAGCGATAAAATATGTAATAACTGCCATCAATAAGAATGAACTTCATATTATTACATAAATAATAATATGAATTAAGGGATCAATTTTGTTGTATACGTTTATTTATCAAATTGTATAAATATACTTTATATATTATACTAATCTTTACTATTAAATAATGGAATATTATATGTGTAGATGTTTCAAATTTTTGTCATCTTTTTTACAAACAAACACAATAGAGAATTCGTCTCAGGAATGCGTGATTTGTTTAGATAAAGAACGCGAAACGGATCAATTATTACACATAGACAATTATATGTGTGATAGGAAATGCAAATGCAATTATTATATACATAAACCTTGTTTTCAAGAATGGTGTTCGTCAAAGTATTTTAATGAAAATAATAATGAAATGAACTGTATAATCTGCAATTCTACCGGAAAATTACACCCACGATTATATAATAATGAGAGCATTGAAAATAATGATTTTTGTGAAATGATGTTACTATTCATATATTATTATATACATTAATGATACTATATATGCAAATGATACTATATATGCAAATGATACTATACATGCAAATGATACTATACATGCAAATGATACTATACATGCAAATGATACTATAAATATTACTCACTTGCACAATTATAATTCAAGACTAACTGTATTTTTTTCACTTTTGGGTCTACGTTTTGACCTAGAAGGTGCTTTTGCATTTGAAATTTCTTTCAACTCCTGAATACTAATTGTGCTTTTCTCTTTTTTGGGAGCTTCTTCGTTTATATTTATATTTTTTGTTTTTAGTCCAGAAAGTAAATCACTTATATTAGAGGGTCCTTTCATTTCCGGTCGAGCCTCTCGCGTAGATCTTTCGGGTTGTGATGAACCAGCAGAACCAAATTGTTCTTCAATACTAATCCCATCTCGCTCTTCACCACGCGCTGCGTTAATGTCGGGACGTTGTGGTGCGGCCTGCGCGCGCTGGCTTCTAGCAGTTTGTGTGCGCATTGGTGCCGGAGGAGGACCAGGCTGCATACTAGGGGGTGGCATCGGTGGCATGGGTCTATTGTTTCCACCGCCTTCGTTACCCATTACGCTATTCATAAATCCACCAAATCCTGGGCTAGTATCACCCATGCTATTTACTGCAGCCTGTGTAAACTGTTGCATTAACTCTGGATTTTGTCGCATAATATCGTCCATACCCGGCATGGAACTCTTAAACATAGTGTTTGTCATATGCACCATGATAGCAGAACCTCCTAGCTGGAATAATAATTTTAATTCTGGAGCCATTTTGGCCTTGGACTTATATTTTTCATGCAATTCTGCAAATATTTCATCATAATCTTCAATATTTTCATTAATTTGTTCTGACCAACCGTCTAGCTTAACATCAAAAGGGTCAAATCGATTATTGAGAAATTCAATTCCAGTTACCGCCGCCATCAACATGCGGCCTTGAAATTTGCAACTATTCGATCTTTCTTTCTCATCTATTATCATTTCATATTCACCCTGCATTTCGGCAAGATCCGACTCCATTGAATATCTTTTTGATAATTTCACGCCTTTTCTCTCCAAGTCTTCGAGTTTTCGCAATGCCTTAAACTTTTCCCTAAGTAATTCTTCCGGAGACAGTTTTGGTTTATCAGCAATTTCCTGATCTGGATTTAGAGGAATATCATTAAATTTTTTAAAACCATCCCATGTATTGTTATCTTTCTGTTCTTTTGATGATGATGCAGTAGCTTTTCCTATATTACTATCTTCCCGAATAGGAGCTGATTCCGCTGGTGTAAATGCAACACTTGGCGAGCTTCCTTTTTGGTCATTGTTATTTATTGAATCACTTGTGTCATCTAGCTTTAATTTTATTCCGCCATGCAAAGCCTGATTAAATAGCCCTGATTTAGATTTCGTTTTTTCATTATTTATATCATCGGTTAAATCATTTAATTGATTTTCTAAATCATTTAGATCTTCTAATCCAACATCTTTTGTATTTGCCTTTGAACCATCCGATTTTCTTTTGTCGTTCATTAATAATTCTAGACCTCCTCCAAAATTAACAGAAGATTTACTTGTTGGAACATTGGTAGGCGTTTTTGGACCATCATCTGTTTTAGATAGACTAATCGTAGGAGTGTCTCCAATATTTTTTAAATCTATTACTTCAGCATCGATATCCATTTTCTTATGATTATATTAGAATATTTAATTTTAAGTTGTCCGCGTTATAATTATTATATAGTGAATTTCAAATTGTTACTCTACATTTACTCTTGAAATAACTTATTATCAAATAACTTATTATCTAATAATTTTTGTTGATTGAGATACCATATACCTTGTAAAAAAGAATCCGCTAAATCATCTTTTTTTGTGTGAGAGGTGACAAATGAAATCCAGTGTCTATTTATAATATTTTTATCCAACATGGATTTTGTAAACTGAATGCTTAGTAGTTTTCTTTCTGCATATTTCGGTTTTTCCTTTTTATCTTTTAAAAATGGCCTTAATTTGTTAGTAGCAGAAACAAAAACTATATTTTGTAATTTGCGCATAATAAAATATTGTGCTAGCATACCTTGTATTGTTTTCATTCGACTTGCTAATGGACTTAATTGATTTTCTATAATAATTTGTTTAATGCCATATAATGGGATTTGTTTATCTAACTCGCGTTCTATTGCAATGCCTATATGAACCAAACTCATTTCTGACGCCGAGTTTTTTTTTATGATATCAAATGATTTTTCCTTTATTGCGGGAATAATTATAGATAAATAATCTTTTTTTGTATGCTTAATGCCGGAGATATCTATTTGATACGTTTTTGCTAAATGTTCTAATTCTGTAATATTTAACTTTCTTAATGTTTGGGCACTTGTAGAGGTATCTGGTATAAGATAGGATGCATTTTTTGCATGCGTCTTACAAAAACAGGCATTGTTTTTTCTAAAAGTTGCTTTTTTATTACATATACTTTGTTTTACTAATGCGCTACATCTAGGTTCGTCAGGACATAAATTAATTACATCCCATTTTACAATACTAAATGAGTCTGCATGATTTGTTTCTAATATACAATATGCTAAATTCTTAATACCGACATCAATGCTCAAAATTAACATAATATGTATTATAAAACATATTATGTTTAATTACTTAATATAAAAGTTAATTGTCAACATACTACCTTAATCATAATTTGGATAGCCTTGTTGTAATAATTGTGCCTGTGTGAGAACAGGCGTAACCATACGGCTTTGTAATTGATATTCAGATAAATACTCAGACTTTAAATCACTATTTTCATAGCCATATGGTTGACTATTATCTGTACATGATTTATATAAAAATGGTGGTGTATCACTTACTTTATGCATGCGAGTTTTTCTTATTTCATCTGCTGTAGGACTGTGACTAGGTTGATCAGTGTATCGCGCTGGACAACTACAACATTCATTACATGCAGCTATTTGATTTTGTTTTATAATAGAATCTGCATTTTCTGTTAGATATTTACGATATTGCCAATTTGTTTTAATATCTTGATTTTGCCGTATTCTTTCATTTATTACAGCGCCAGGTTGCCACGTGGCATAGTTTCTACCATCATCCATAATTGGTGGAAAATCGAAATGTATATTATTAGAACCTGAATTACAAGTGCCCCAACTCATTATATTAGATAAAGATAATTATTCTGAGTCTTTTTTTGTTATTAAATTAATTAATTGTTGTTTTTTCATAGAATTAATTTTTGCAGATGGGGCTAATAATTTTTCGTTTGCTATTTTCTTTAGATCAATAACACGCAGTCTGCTATAATCAGTATTGTCTGCTACTGCGTCTACTTCGGGCAAAGATGCTACTGCATCTACTTCGGGCAAAGATGCTACTGCATCTACTTCGGGCAAAGATGCTACTGCATCTACTTCT
>MDTD01084723.1_pt1 | contig 18826 bp, 16 predicted proteins | sample 811221 | NCBI WGS metagenome assembly MDTD01 (sample SAMN05326646, study PRJNA326480) | marine metagenome | isolation source: seawater | place: Pacific Ocean: South West | collected 2011 | reverse complement strand
GATATTATGTTTATATCAACTTTCGAAAACAAATTAGACAAAAAAGGAAGGGTGTCCGTGCCAGCTCCGTATAGAATTAATATAAATAATGAAGGTGATAATAATATTGTTTGTTATCCATCTTTTACCCTGCCTGCCATTGAATTTTGCCCAAAAAAAAGATTAGATAAAATAATAGAGGCTATAGACACATTAAATCCTTTCGAAGAAAAAAGAGATATATTTTCAACATCAATTTTGGCCAACAGTTATCAATTAAATTTTGATAGTGAAGGAAGAGTTTTATTAAATGAAAAACTACTCAAACATGCCTCAATAATAAATAGTGTTTTGTTTGTTGGACAAGGAAAAACCTTTCAAATGTGGAGTCCTGATAAATTTAAAAAGTTTAGTTTAAGCGCGCAGAAGAAAGCTAGTTTAAAAAGAGCTGAACTAAAATGGAAAAGTGATAACAAAAACTAAAAAAAGGAGAACTGTATGCCCATAAATATATCTGCACCTGAATTAAGAGAACTTAAACCGAGAATTATAGTATTAGGAGTTGGTGGAGCTGGAGGTAACGCTATAAATAATATGATAAATCAAGGCATGGTAGGTGTTGAATATGTTGCAGCGAATACAGATGCTCAAGATTTAAAAAATAATTTATCTGATTGCAAAATACAATTAGGAAGCAATCTTACTAGGGGTTTAGGCGCAGGTTCAAAAGCTGAAATAGGTAGAGCGGCAGCTGATGAAAGTATGAATGAAATAATAAATTTATTACAGGGTGCAAATATGGTTTTCATTACTGCAGGGATGGGAGGAGGTACCGGTACAGGTGCAGCTCCTATAATTGCCAAAGCTGCAAAAGATTTAAATATATTAACTTTCGCTATTGTTACCAAACCTTTTATGTTCGAAGGTCCAGGAAGAATAAGGGTTGCTGAAAAAGGATTAGAAGAACTTAAAAATTATGTAGACACGTCAATTATAATACCAAACCAAAATTTATTTAAAATTGCAGACGACAAGACGACATACACAGATGCATTTAAAATGGCAGATAACGTTTTATTACAAGGTGTTCGTGGCGTGACTGATTTAATCACAAAACCAGGTCAAATGAATTTAGATTTTGCAGATATAGAAACTATTTCAACAGGAATGGGTAAAGCAATGATGGGCACCGGAGAAGCTGAAGGACAAGATAGGGCTGGGGCAGCTACTCAAATGGCTATACACAATCCATTGATAGATGATTATTCATTAAAAGGTGCCAAAGGCTTGCTTGTAAATATATCTGGTGGTGAAGACATCACTTTATATGAAGTTCAAGAGTGTTCAAATCAGATAAGAGCGGAAGTAGATCCCGCAGCTGACGTCATGATTGGAACAACTATTGACGAAAATCTAAAAGGTAAATTAAGAGTCTCTATTGTCGCAACTGGTTTAGGGGGCGAAATTAGTAGAAACAAACCTATATTAGTGCATAATCAAAATTACAGAAATATTCAACCAAGACCAAATCCTGTAAACCAAAATCCTTATGCATTAAACAATCTTCAAAAACAAAATTTAAATAAACCTATGAATACAACTATGAGTGGGTCTGCAGCTTTAGATTTAAATAAGGTTGAGAGTGATCCCATTAATCATGGTCAGTTATCTCCTAAACCCGATGCGGAAAATGATATAAATTACAATTTAGGTCACAATGAAAAAACTCAGAACTATGCTGAAAATTTAAGCGAGGATCAAATAAATCAAAACACCTTCGATTTTGATATAAATGAGGAAGAGTCGCCGAAGCTTTTTAGTGAGGATAATGATATTAACAACAACGAACATCATCAAGAAGACACAAAAATAGAGCCAGAAATAGAAAAAGACTTATCAAATGTTTTATTTGACGACAAAGATGATTTAGAAATTCCAGCATTTTTAAGAAGGCAAACTAATTAAATATTTTTGTAGTTATGTCACTGGATAGAATATCTCATTATTCAGTGATGTTAGAAGAAGTCAAAAACCTTATTAAAAAACCAAATATTATTGTCGATTCTACTTTTGGTGGCGGCGGATATTCAAAATATTTTTTAAAAAAATTTGAAAATTGTAAAGTTATTTCATTTGACCGGGATAAATATGCTAAAACAAGGGCGGAAAAGCTAAACAATGAGTATAAATCGAGATTTAAATTTTACCATTCAAAATTTTCTCAAATAGAAAAATTCATAAAAAAAGATTTGCATAATGTTACACATTTTATTTATGACCTTGGAGTTTCAAATTACCAGTTAAAAGATTTAGATAGAGGTTTTTCTTATCAAAGTAACACAGAGCTTAAAATGACTATGGGAATTAACGAAATTAAAGCTACTAATTTGCTAAATGAAAAGGATGAGAAATTTTTGTCAAAGATAATCAAATTATTTGGAGACGAAAAAGATGCTAAGAGGATTGCTAGAAACATAATATTATTCAGAAAAAATAAAAAAATTGTTTCATCTGAAGAATTAAAAAAAATAATATTAAAAAGTAAAAAAAAATATCAAAAAAAAGATCCATACGCACAAACATTTCAGGCTTTAAGAATGGTAGTTAATCAAGAATTAACTGAAATATTCTATTCTTTAAAAAGTCTAATGGAAAACTGCAGTGTAGGAACAACATTTATAATTATCTCTTTTCATTCATTAGAGGATAAACTTATAAAAAATATATTTAATTTTTTTGGCAAATCAGTGAATCAATCTAGATATTTACCTCAAAAAGAAAAAATAATTAATTTTAAAATTTTCAAAAAAAAACCTATGGTACCAAAATTAAGTGAGATAAAATTGAACCCAAGTTCAAGGTCAGCCAAACTAAGATTTATTAAAAAAATTAATAATCACAAAATTTTTATAAATAAGTCTGATACTAAAATGGAAGAATTTTTTAATATGGAGGAAAAATTATATGAATAAAAATTTTATATATTTGATTTTAATTATTATAGTAGGATCTTACTCTAATGATTTCTTTAATAAAAAATCTGAATTATTAAATAAAGAGATCCGTAATAAGAAAAATAATATTATTAATTTAAATAAAAAAATTATTTCTGAAAAGATTGAATATAACTATTTAACAAATCCGGAGCGTATTAAAAAATTATCAAAAAAAAACTTAAGCAACGATTATATACTTTATGAAAAAAAAAATATCAAAAAATTTGAAAGATAAAAATCAATTAAATTTGATTTTTGATGATAGTAAACTAATTGATAACACAAATAATAAGCAAGATAACAGATTAAATATTTTAATATCCTCTTTTTTAATATTAATATTTCTCTTTTTAATTAAGTTAGTTGGACTAGGATTTACAGATTATAAGCCTGAAATTTTAAGCTCAAAAACAGATAATTTACAGCGAAGAAACATTGTAGACTCAAATAATGTTGTATTGGCTCAGAGTATAAGAACTTACAATCTATATTTAAGGCCGAAAAAAATAAAAAATAAGGAAAATATATTGATCAAATTAAAAATTATTTTCCCGGAATTAAATTTTCAAAAATTGAGGAAAAGACTAAATACAAGTAATACATTTATTGTAAAAAGAAATTTGACACCAAGTCAATATAACATGGTTATACAATTAGGAGAACCTTCAATAGAACTTGAACTATCTGAAACACGGATTTATCCTCACAAAAATTTGTTTTCTCATATCATCGGTCAAGTTGATGTAGATAATAACGGTATTTCAGGATTGGAGTATTTTTTTGACGAGGAATTAAAAAATAAAAATCTCTTAAATAAACCACTTAAATTAAGCTTAGACTCTACAATTCAGTATATCGTTAGAGATGTGTTATTAAATAGTTTAGATCTTTTTAAAGCTAAAGGTGCATCAGCAGTTATAATTAACGTTAATAATGGTAAGATTATTTCCTTAGTATCATTACCTGATTACGACCTTAATAAAAGATCTAAGTTAGCATCGAACAATTTTGTAAATAAAAATACTATGGGATTATATGAATTTGGATCTGTCTTTAAAATTTTTACAATTGCAAATGCAATAGACCAAAATAAAATTGATGTTAATACAAAATTCAAAAACCTTCCGCCTCAATTATCATGTGGAAAATTTAAAATAAATGAATACGAATATTCAAAAGATAAGAAAAACTTAAATACAGAAAATATTTTAGTAAAATCATCAAATATAGGATCAATAAGAATAGTACAGGAAACTGGTTTAGTGTCTCATCAAAAATTTTTAAAGAAAATAGGATTACTTGACAAATCTAAAATTGAAATTTCAGAAAAATCTACTCCAAATAAAATTAGATGGGGCAAATGCAATACTTTGACTTCTTCATTTGGTCATGGAGTTAACACATCACTATTGCAACTTACTAATGCATATGCAGCAATAACAAATGGAGGCTATTTAATAAACAATTCTGTATTAAAGGATAAAATAACAAAAAAGAAACAAGTAATTAGTAAAGATACCAGTCAAATAATAAATAAAATTTTGAGAGCAAATGTAGATAAAAATAATAGTACTAAAGGAAGTGGAAGAAAGGCAGATATAGAAGGATACTTTGTTGGTGGGAAAACCGGCACTGCTCGCAAACCTTTAAAAAATCGCAAAGGTTATTCAAAAAATACAATAAACACTTTTTCAGCAATATTTCCTTATCAGTCGCCAAAATATGCTATTAGTGTTTTATTAGACGAACCTAAAGGCGCCCCCAAATTATGGGGACATTCTAGAAATGAGGCTGGATGGAATAGCTCTTACATAACCGGATTAATTATAAAAAAAATTGGTCCAATTTTAGACACAAAAGAACACTTTACTGATGAAATATCATCTAAAAAACATGAAGATCCAAAAAATAATTAAACATAACTTAAGCATTGATAGTAGAAACTTAAAAACAAATGATATTTTTTTTGATTTTATAAGTAAAAAAAATAGAAAAAATCCATATTTAGAAAAAATAATTAAGAAAAAACCAAGAATTATATTTTCTGAGAGAAATTTGAAACTAAAAAATGCAGTATATAAAAAAAATCTTAAAAGGTATTTTTTAAAAATATTATTAAAAAAATACAAAAAAAAACCCGAGAATTTAATTGCAGTAACTGGTACTAATGGAAAATCTTCAGTAGCACATTTTTTTAAAGAGATTAATAAACATTTAGGAATTCCCTGTGCAAGCATCGGAACTCTAGGTTTTATTGAAAATAAAAAAAAAACTAACAATAATCTGACTACTCCAGATATCTTAACTAATCACAGTAAATTAAATGAATTCTACAAAAAAAAAATTAAAAATATAATTATAGAAACATCCAGTCACGGTCTTGATCAGGGAAGACTTGAAGGAATTATTTTTAAATCAGGCATTTTTACTAACTTTACGAGAGATCACTTGGATTATCACAAAAACTTAAGAAATTACTTAAAAGCTAAGCTTAGCCTATTTTCAAATTTGTTATCAAAAAATGGTTATATTATTACTAATAGCTTTTTAAATAAAAAATATACGAAGCATTTTAAAAATAAAAAATTATTATTTGGCCCAAATGGAAACACAATAAAATTAATTAGTTTAAAAGCTTGTGATAATATGAGTTTAGTAAAAATTAATTTCAATAATGAGGTATTTTTATTTAAAACAAAATTAATAGGCAAGATACAGATAGATAATCTTATAAATAGTATCCTAGCTGCAATATCAATCGGTATTGAATTTAAGAAAATTATAAATATTGTTCATAAAATACGAAATCCATTTGGGAGAATTGATTATATCGAGAAAAAAAATAAAAAAATTGTAATAGATTATGCTCATACTCCTGATGGTTTAAAACAAGTCTTGAAAAATTTATTATCACATTTTAATAAAAAAATTATTTTAGTTTTTGGATGCGGTGGTGACAGAGACAAGAAAAAAAGATTTATCATGGGAAAAATAGCCGACAAGTATTGTAGTGATGTATTAATAACAGATGACAATCCTAGATTTGAGGATCCTAGTAAAATTAGATTACAAATAGCAAAAGGTTGTAAAAAGTCAAAAATTATCCCATCAAGAGGAGAAGCAATTAAAAGAGCTTTTAAATTACTAAATAATACAAACCTTTTATTAATAACAGGCAAAGGTCATGAGAATTATCAAATAGTCAAAAATATTAAAAAACCTTTTTCAGATTACAAAGTTGTGAGATCTTTACTATGAATAATATCAATTTTAATAAAATAAAAAATATTAATTTTTGTATTGATAGTCGAGAATTTAAAAAGTCAAATATATTTTTTTGTTTAAAAGGAAAAAATACCGATGGCCATAAATTTGTAGACAAACATATAAAAAAAAATTGTAAATTTTATGTTAAAAATAAATTTAAATTAAAAAAAGAAAATAAAAAATTTGAGCGTAAATTAATCAGAACTCCATCGCCTCTAAAATCATTGAATAGTTTAGCGCGATTAAAAAGAAATCATTTGTCTAATTTAATAATAGGCATCACTGGAAGTTGCGGAAAAACCACAGTTAAAGAAATGTTATATTTTTTTTTATCGTATTTTGCAAAATCTTATAAATCTCCAAAATCGTATAATAATAATATTGGTCTGCCCTTGAGTATTTTAAACCAACCATTAACTTCAAAATACAGCGTTTATGAGCTTGGAATGAATAAGATGGGTGAAATAGATTATTTATCAAAGTTATTAAAACCTCAAGTTGGAATAATTACAAATATCGCCCCAGCTCACATAGGGAAGTTAAAAAATTTAAATAATATATTTAGAGCCAAGTCAGAGTTAATTAGAAATATAAATAAGGGAGGACATATTATTTTAAATTCCGATTGTATATACTTTAAAAAATTAAAAAAAATTGCCATACATAATAAAGTTAAAATTATTACTTTCGGTCTAGAGAAAAAAAAATCAGATTACTATTTACTAAAATTTGTCAATGGATATTGTTATATTAAATGTAAAAAAAAAATAATAAAATTTCGTCTGAAAAATTTTTCTATCCCCCACATTTATAATATTCTAATTGTATTGGCTGTTACTAACTTACTTAATTTGAATATTAAAAAAATTACTAAAAAGTTTAATAATTTTAAAGAAATTAAAGGAAGAGGCAATTTAGTAAAAGTTAAGAATAAAAATAAAAAATTTACCATAATCGATGATAGTTATAACTCAAATCCTTTATCTTTAAAGCATTCTATTCAAAGGTTAAATACAATGGATAATAATAGGTTTAAAAATAAAGTTATTATCTTAGGTGAAATGTTAGAGTTGGGAAAACATTCTAAAAAATATCATTTAGAATTATCAAAAATTATTAATAAATCTAATATTAAAAAAGTACATTGCATTGGCAATAAAACTAAAATTACGCACGAAAACCTTTTTCAAAAAAAAAGAGGAAATTTTTTCAAAAACATAAATGAATTTGATAATAATTTAGACAAACTTTTTGTAGATAAATATTTATATTTGTTTAAAGGTTCTAATGGTACTGGTTTAAATAAAATTTTATCTAAAAGGATTTATAATGCTAAATAACTTGTTATTATCTTTATCAGAAAATTATTCGTTCTTGAATGTTTTCAGCTATATTACCTTTAGAACAGGTATTGCAATATTCTCATCTTTAATTTTTGTTCTATATTTTGGAAGACCCTTTATAAATTACTTAAAATCATCGCCACACTTTGATCAACCAATAAGAAATGACGGCCCAATTTCTCATATTTTGAAAAAAAGTGGCACTCCAACATTTGGTGGGATACTTATTATTTTTGGAGTTGTTTTCTCAACCTTGCTTTGGGCAGATATACAAAATATTTTTGTTTTAATTTGTATATTTGCAGCTTTGTCTTTTGCATTAATAGGTTTTGTTGATGATTTTCTTAAAATTAAAAGAAAAAATTCAAAGGGTATTAACGCTTATATAAAAATTATTTTACAGATATTATTTAGTTTAATGATATTCTATTTAATATCGATTTCAATGAGTCCTGATATTAGATACTCTTTTAGCATGCCTTTTTATAAAAATCTTATTTTTGATATTGGATATTTTTATATTCCTTTTGCAATTTTAGTAATAGTGGGCTCTTCTAATGCTGTAAATTTAACTGATGGATTAGATGGTTTGGCAACAGTTCCAGTTATATTAGTAACTTTAACTTTTATATTTATTACATATTTAGTAGGAAATTCTATTTTTGCAGATTATCTTAAGTTAATAAATATAAAAAATGTTTCAGAAGTATGTATAGTATTAGGTGCTACAGTTGGAGCATGCTTGGGCTTCCTATGGTACAACGCGCCGCCAGCAAAAATATTTATGGGTGATACGGGATCTTTAGCTTTAGGAGGTTTATTAGGATCAGTCAGTCTAATTACAAAACACGAAATAGCACTTTTTATCGCCGGGGGTCTTTTTGTATTAGAAGCATGCTCAGTAATTATTCAAGTTTTATCTTTCAAGCTTTTTGGCAAAAGAGTATTTAGAATGGCTCCTTTACACCATCATTTTGAAAAAAAAGGGTGGGCCGAGTCAACAATAGTTATAAGATTTTGGATTATTTCTATTATTTTAGTTTTACTCGCATTATCAACACTTAAATTAAGATAAAATGATTAATCCGCAAAAGCTAAATTCAAAAAAAATTTTAATATATGGATACGGCAAAACAGGCAAATCTTTATATAGTTTTTTAAAAAAAAATAATTTGGATTCGAATTTAAAAATATTTGACGACAATTTGATTTTAAAAAAAAAATATTTAGTAAAGAATGTTATCAATTTTAAAGCAGATTATATTTTTTTAAGTCCAGGAATTAATATAAACAATAATAAATATTCGAGTTATCTAAAAAAAAATAAAAAAAAAATTTATACAGATATTGACCTGTTTTGTTCTGTGTTAGACAATACTAATAAAATAATAGGGGTAACAGGTACAAACGGTAAATCAACATATTGTAAAATTTTAAATTTTATTTTAAATAAAAATAAAATCAAAAGTAAGATTGCTGGAAATTTCGGATTGCCAGTGCTAAATAATAATATAAAGGTAAAAAATTGCGTATTTGTAGTTGAGCTCTCATCTTATCAATTAGATTATTCAAATCAAATTAAATTGGATAAGGCAATAATATTAAATATGTCGCCAGATCACCTTGATAGACATTATACAATGACAAATTATGTAAAAACTAAATTTAGGATTTTTAAATTTTTAAAACAAAAAAATAATAGAAATGGAATTGCTAACGATTTAAATTCAAATTTAGTTTATAAAAAAAATGCTCATAAAGTTTTAAATATTAGTAAATTTAATAAGAATATTTGTAGAAATAAAAATTTTTTAAAATTATTTTTAAGCGATTTTAAAATTAAAAATTTTAAGTTTTCAGAAAGAGAAATTTTTTTACCTCATAGAAACGAAAATACAAGAATTTACAAAAATTTTATTTGTATTAATGACTCAAAATCAACCAATTCAGCTTCTCTTAAGTATTCTTTATCGCAATATAAAAACATAATTTTAATTTGCGGCGGTCTTATTAAAAAGGGTGATAGTTGGAAATTAGGTAAATTAAAAAAAAATTTAATAATGACTTATATAATTGGAAAAAAAACTACCAAAATAGAAAATTTATTAAAGAAACAAAAAATAAATTATTATGTTAGTAAAAATTTATCAAAGACAATAACCTTAATCAAAAAAAATTACTTAAAACAAAAAACAAAAAACACTACAATGATCACTATTTTATTTAGTCCAGGAGCTGCATCATATGATCAGTATAAAAATTTTGAAGTTAGGGGAAATCATTTTAAGAAATTAATTAATGCTATTTAGTAGATATAATTCAAATTATTTTGCTTTGTGGTGGAGAAGTTTAGATAAGCCTTTATTGTTTGCAATTTTGATCTTATTATTAGCTAGTATTGTTTTTTCTTATCTTTCCACTTTAGGTTTCGCTTCTAATAAAATATTTAATGATAGTACTATATTATTTAAAAAGCATTTTTTTTTTATGGTAATTGGTTTTTTATCTTTAATTTTCTTTTCTTTATTAAATGATTTATTCCTAAAAAAAAATTGTTATATTCTTTTTTTCATATCTTTAATATTATTAGTTTTAGTCTACTTTTTTGGCATCGAAGTCAAAGGTGCAAAAAGATGGATTGAATTATTTGGTTTTAGAATTCAGCCTGTAGAATTTATAAAACCATTTTTTGTTCTTTACATTTCTAGTTATATTTTTAAACAGGAAGTTAAAAAAATTAATTATCTGACTACAGCATTAATTACTTTTTTTTTAATATTTTTACTCATATCTCAACCAGATTATAGCCAATCTTTAATTATTTTATTTCTATGGTTTATTATAATTTTTATTTCCGGAATTAGTTTTTTATTAATTTTTTTAATTTCAGTATTTTCTATAATTTTAATGATTGCAATACTTTTTGTATTCAAAGAAAAATTTATGTACATTTTTAATAGATTGGATTTATGGCTTAATTCTTCACAAACTAATTTTCAATCAGAAAAGGCTTTAAATGCAATAAAAAATGGCGGTTTTTTTGGGCAAGGTATAGGCGAGGGTAATTTGAAATATTCTGTTCCAGAAGCTCACACAGATTATGTTTTGGCAATTATCGCTGAAGAGTTTGGAATAATTACTATTTTTTTTATAATCTTAACTCTATTATTTATTGCTATACGCGTTTTTTCTTATTCGCAAAAAATGTATGATAAATTTAAAAAGACCGCATTAATTGGCTTAATAAGTTTAATATTGTTACAATCTTTAATAAATCTTGGTGTAACAATAAATTTATTACCTACTACTGGCATGACGTTTCCAATTTTTAGTTATGGAGGCTCTTCTCTTATAAGTTCATTGATAATTTACGGATTAATACTTAATTTAACCAGAAAAAGATTATGAAAAAAATCATTTTATCTGCAGGAGGTACTGGCGGACATGTATTTCCGATGGTTGCCTTATATGAAGGTTTGAAAAAACAAAATTATGAGATAATGTTAATAACGGATATAAGAGTAAAGAGATACATAAATAACTTAAACATTAAATTTAAACTAGTAGATGCGGCCAGTCCATTCAGAAAAAAAAATTATATTTATAGTATTTTTACTTTTTTTAAAATAATTAAATCTATAATTCAATCGTATAAAATTCTAAAAAATTATGAACCAGACTTAGTTGTAGGTTGCGGAGGTTATGTCTCATTTTCTGTTTTAATTGCAAGTAAATTACTAGGAATAAAAATAGTCCTATATGAAACCAACTCTGTATTAGGAAGAGTAAACAAAATATTTTCTAAATATTCTTCAAAAATTATTACCGGTTATAAAGACCCTATTAAAATAAACAAAAAATATATGCACAAAACATTTTATGTTGGTCAATTAATTAGAGAAAATATTTCAAGTATTAATATTAATTTTAATAAAATAAAACAAGGACAGATTAATTTATTAGTTTTAGGGGGCAGTCAGGGGGCAAATATTTTTTCTACATTATTACCTAAAATATTAAAAAAACTTTTAGTAAAAAATATATCAATACATGTTTTTCATCAAAGTAACATCAATGATGTTAATTATATTACAAAAGAGTATAGAAATTTTCAAAATATGAAAAATTTCTCTTTTGATGTATTTACTTTCGAACCTGATATTCAAAAATATTATAAATTATCTAATTTAGTAATTTGTAGATCCGGCTCTTCAACCCTGTCAGAACTTTGTGCTATTCAGTTACCTTTTATTGCCATTCCTTTGCCATCATCTTTGGATAATCACCAATTTTTTAATGCTAAATTTTATTCAGATAATCATTGTGCATGGTTAATTAATCAAGATTCTGATTTAGAAGATAATTTATACAATAAATTAAATAATATTTTACAAAATTATAAAGAGGAAATATCTATCAAAGTAGAAAATTTAGGCAAGATTAGAAAGAAAGATACACTAACAACTTTTATAAAATTACTTAATTAAAAATATGGAAATAAATATAAATAAAAATGATATTGTTCATTTTGTTGGAATTGGTGGAATTGGAATGAGTGGTATTGCACTGATTATGAAAAGTTTAGGTTATACAGTCCAGGGCAGTGACTTATCTAAAAGTAAAAATACCGAAAGATTAAAAAAAAATAAAATTAAAATTTTTTATAATCATAGTTATCTAAATGTAAAAAAAGCTAAAATCTTAGTAATTTCCTCTGCAATATCCTTTAAAAACCCAGAATTGCTATTCGCTAAAAAAAAAAAAATTTTGATTATTAGAAGAGCCGACATGTTGGCGCATTTATTATCTCTAAAGAAAAATATTATTATTTCAGGTTCACATGGCAAAACAACAATTACATCTTTAGTTTCGACAGTTTTGAACAATTCGAAATTCAATCCAACGATCGTAAACGGTGGAGTCCTTAATTCAATTAATACTAATGCAAAAGTTGGAAAAGATGATTGGGCCGTCGTCGAAGCAGATGAGTCAGATGGAAGTTTTTTAAAATTTAAGAAGTTATATTCAATTACTAGCAATATAGATTACGAGCATATGGACTATTATAAAAGTATTAAAAATCTTAATCATCAGTTTGAAAAATTTATAAATACTACCACTTTATTAGGTAAGGCTATTGTTTGTTCTGATGACATAAAATTAAAAAAAATAGCGGAGAAAAATTTAAATAAGAATATATTGACTTATGGTTTTAATAAGAAAGCGGACTTTAGAATACTTAATGCTCAAAATACAAATATGGGGATGAAATTTGATCTTAAATTCTTACAAAAGAAAAAAAAAATTATTTTAAAAAATTTTTATATAAATTTAATAGGAACACATAATGTTTTGAATGCAACAGCAAGTATTGCTTTAGCATTATCTATTGGAATTAAACAGAATATTATAAAAAAATCTCTAAAAAATTTTAAAGGCGTACAAAGAAGAATGACTCAACTAATGAATTTTAATAATAAACTATTTTATGATGATTACGCTCATCATCCAACTGAAATAACTGCCGTATTAAAAGCATGTAGAGAAAATTTTAAGAAAAGAAAAATTATATCAATTTTCCAACCCCATAGATATTCAAGATTAAAGTCTTTGTATAATAAATTTACATATAGCTTTTGTAATGCAGATGTTGTGTTGCTTTGTCCAATATATTCAGCGGGAGAAAAAAAAAATAATATAAATCAACTTAAACTTGGAAAAGATATAATTAAATACTCAAATACTTCGGTTATACTAGTTAATAACGAGATAGAGATCGAGAGATTTCTTAAAGATAATTTGGTAAATAATGAAATTGTTATAGGAATGGGCGCTGGTTCAATTAGTATGTGGATGAAAAAAATATCAATAAATTATAAAAAGTATGTTGCAAAAAATTAAAAATAATAAAATTTTGGATCTTAAAAAAAACTGTTGGATTGGCACGGGTGGTATTGCAAACAATGCATTTTTTCCTGAAAATGAAAAAGAATTGTATAATTATTTAAAATCAAAAAAAAATAAAAAATTTTTTGTTTTAGGAAATGGATCAAATATTATTTTTAGAGACAAAGGGTATTCTGGAAAAATAATTAAATTAGGAAAAGGTTTTAGGGGAATAAATTTTACAGATGATGATAAGTATTTAATCTGCGGTGCCGCAACTTTAAAAAAAGAACTTAGTAATTTTGCATTAAAAAATAATATTTCAGGTTTTGAATTTTTATCTTGTATACCTGGAAATTTGGCTGGTGGTGTGAAAATGAATGCAGGTTGTTTCAATAACACTTTTTCCGACATAGTTTCAAAAGTAATTGGATATAAATATAATGGGGTAAAAAAAACTATACCCGTTAGTAAAATTAAATTTAGATATAGAACAACAAATTTACCTAAACAATTTGTAATAACTAATATTATTTTTAAAATTAAAAAAAGTAATTACCGTGTAATTAAAAAAAAAATGGATCTATATCTAGAAAAAAAAAATATTTCTCAACCAGAGAAAATAAAAACTAGCGGTAGTACTTTTAAAAATCCTTCTGATAAAGTAAAAGCCTGGTCATTAATTAAGGGCGCAGGATGCGATAAACTAAATTTTGATGGAGCTAAATTTTCTTATAAACATTCAAATTTTTTAGATAATTCACTAAACGCTTCATCAAGAAACATAGAAAAATTAATATCTTTGACAATAGAAAAGGTTAAAAAAAAATACCACATAAAATTGAATCTAGAAATACAGGTAGTTGGTGATAAATAGAAAAAAAATTTTAGTAGTACTAGGTGGTATTTCAAAAGAAAGAGAAATTAGCAAGCAGACAGGCGAAGCTTGTTTCAAAACTCTTATAAAAAAGGGTCTTAATGTAACTAAATGTGATTTAAGGAAGAATTTTAAAGAAACTATAAAATCACATAAGCCAAATATTATTTTAAATTGTTTACACGGCGAATTTGGAGAAGATGGAAAAGTTCAAACTATATTTGAAAATTTAAAAATTCCATATACACACTCTGGCCCAAAATCATCAAAAATTGCAATGAATAAAATTTTATCAAAAAAGGTTTTTAAAAAAAATAAAATTTTGACACCAGACTATAGAATAATAAAAAAAATTAAAGATCTGAGAAATACAATTTCAAAGAAAAAATTTGTAATTAAACCTATAAACGAAGGTTCAAGCGTTGGTGTTTCGATATTTGATAAGTTAAATGCAATAAATAAAAAAAAAATCTTGGGTTTAATCAGAAAATATAAGGTTTTATTACAAGAAGAGTATATTGATGGCAAAGAAGTACAGGCAGCAGTATTAGTCAAAAAACCTATTGGTGCTATTGAAATCGAACCTAAAAGGAAATTTTATGATTATAAAGCTAAATATAATTCGAAAGCTAAAACTAAACATATTATGCCAGCTAATTTAAAGAAAAATATTTATAAGAAAGTGAACCAAATCGCTTTAAAAGCACACAAAATTATTGGTTGCAGAGGTGTGACAAGGTCGGATTTTAGAGTTAAACCTAATGGAGATATTTTTATACTTGAAATAAATACACAGCCTGGGATGACTAAACTCTCATTAGTTCCAGAGATTGCACAACATTATGGTTTAAGTTTTACAGAATTACTGTATCTTTTACTTAAGGATGCTTCGACCAAAAGGTAAAACAAAAATTATAATTTTAATATTTTTATTTTTTCTTTTAACTACTTATAACAATGATAATATAAATTTCCCATTCTTTAAAATTGAGCAAATTGAATTTAAAGAAAGTAATTTAGTTGAGGAAAATATAAAAAACCAAATAGTAAATCAGTTTAAATATAAAAGTTTATTTTTTTTAAATAAAAAAAATGTTAACAATGTAATATCAGCAAGTAGTTGGGTTGAAAGTTTTAAGATCAAAAAATTATATCCAAATAAAATTATAATTATTTTTAATGAACTTTCTCCAATTGGATATTACTCATATCAAGAGAATGATTATTTGATTAATTCTGAGTATTTTAATTCCAATAAAATTTACGATAAAAAATATTACAGATTATTAAAAGTTTCCGGAGACTATGATAATGATAAATTAAAAAAAATTGATCTTAGTTTGAAGTTATTTCCAGACTTAAGAAAAAAAATATATGAAATAAAATATTTAAACTCAAAAAGATGGGATATGTATACCCAAAAAACGAAAATACAACTTGGAAGACACGATTTTGAGAAACAATTTAAAAATATTGAAAATATCTTAAAGCAAAATAATAATATTAAAATATTAGATATGAGAGTAAAAAATAGAATGGTTGTAACTAGGTATGAGTAATCAATTAATTGGAGCGCTTGATATTGGTACTTACAAGACTAAGTTTTTAATTTCATCACTTGATGATAATAACTTTATTAAAATCCATTCAAAAAAAACTGTGCAGACCAAAGGTATTAAAAAAGGAAATATAACAGATATAAATAAATTAATTGATATCATTAACAGTTGTGTCGGTCAGGCTGAGGATGAAATTAAAACTGAAATTGAAAAAATTTATGTTTCAATAAATTCAACAAGATTTAATCACTGTAATTTTTGTCAATCCAGAAATATTGGCTCATACGAAATTCATCACGACAATGATGTTCAAAATATGATTAATAATGCAGTCAATATTTTTTATCTAACAAATAAAAATCAAAAAATTATTCATTTGCTAAAATCAAATTTTAAACTTGATAAAAAAAATATCGTAGAAAATCCTATAAATTTAAAAGCACATAGTCTTGAAACTGAAATTGGTATAATATCTGTAGAAAAAAATTTTATTGAAAATTTAAGTTATGTTTTTGAGAAATGTCATTTAAATGTAGAAAAATTCATTTATTCACCATTTGCATCATCTATTCTATCTGCCGACCAAGAGGAATTTGAAAAAGGTTTTGTTCATTTAGACTTCGGTTATGATAAAACTTCTTTAGCAATTTTTGATAAAGGAAATTTAATTCATTCAGCTATTTTACCTGTTGGGTCTTGGCATATAACAAGCGATATATCCAAAGCATTTAATTTAAATTATATTTTGGCCGAAAAAATTAAGGTTGATGTTGGAGTTACATTTAACAAAGACAAAGTTGATAAAAATTTAAAATTTAACGATAAAGAAAATAATCTGGTGCAAATATCCTATGATATGCTTAAACAAGTAATACAGTCTAGAGTAGATGAAATTTTGGAAATGATACAAAAAGAAATTCAATTTAGTAAAATTTTAAATAAAGGTTTTACTAAAATTATAATTTCAGGTGGAGGCTCTAATCTAAAAGGAATAAAAAGCAGAATTGAAAAACTATTAAATTGCAGTGTTGCTTTTGCAAAACAATCTTTTCCGGTTAAAAATACGGAGTTTAATATTTTTTCAGATTATATGGTCTGCTTAGGTATTACAAAACTAGCTTACTTTAATTTTGATAAAGAAATTCTGGGATTTAAGAAAAAAAATAGAGGTTTTTTTAAAAAACTTTACGAAATATTTTCATAGATTTATAATTGGCAATAAAAGTTGTGTAGATAGGATATTTTTAATCTATTATTTGTTCTTTGTGATTTCACAACAAAAAACAATAAAAAAAAAAATTGCTATAGAGGGTATTGGCTTACATACTGGATTAGCATCAAAAATAGAACTATCTCCATTAAAAGATAACCGAGGTATAATTTTTGAAAATATAAAGCGTAGTACTAATTCAATTAAAGCTAATTGGAAAAATCTTTGTACAGCTAATTTATGTACAAAAATAAAAAAAAAAAATTTTGAAGTAAGTACTATTGAACATTTAATGTTTTCTCTTAGTGCACTCGGAATTACCAACATTAAAATCAAAACTGATTCAAGTGAAATACCCATTCTAGACGGTAGTTCTAAACTTTTTATTGATGAAATTTTAAAAGCAGGAGTTGTAATACAAAAATCTAAATCAAGATTTCTTAGAATTAAAAAAAGAATTGAAATTAAAAATGATGGAAAATTAATATCTATATCCCCAAATAAATCTAATGATCTCGAGGTAAATTTTAAATTAAGATATAAAAATAAAATAATAGGCGATCAAGATTTTAAATATATACATACAAATAGTCATTATTTAAAAATCTATGATTGTAGAACTTTTTGCTTACAAGAGGATTTAGAAAAAATTTTTGCAATGGGACTTGGAAAGGGTGGATCGCTTGATAATGCAATAATTGTGTCTGGCGAAAAAGTATTAAATCAAGATGGTTTACGGTATAGAGATGAGTTTGTGAGACACAAAGTCTTAGATTGCGTGGGTGATTTATATTTAAGTGGTTATAAAATAATAGGAAAAATTTACGGATATCAAAGTGGACACGAAATGACAGCTATGTTGTTAAAAGAGATTTTTAAAAAAAAAAATAATTATGAAATTATTTAATTCAATCACTTTAATTTTATTTATTTTCGTTTTTTCTTGTACGAGTGAAAAACAAATTGTTTTTAACGAAGAAAAACTCTCAGATCCAAAAAAACTTTATATTGACGCTTTTAATTTATATCAAACTGGAAGATTTAATGAAGCATTAGAGCTATTTGAAAAAATTGAATTAAATTTTTCGCATTTAAGTTATGGACCTAAGTCGTTATTAATGATTTCGTATATATATTACGATAGAGCTAAATTCTTGGAATCCTTACAAAGTATAAAAAAGTTTAAAAAATTTTATCCTAATCACCAAAATTATGATTATGCAGAATATTTAATTGCATTAAATCTTTATGACCAGATAAATGATGCAAGCAGAGATCAAAGGAACAGCAAACTTGCATTAACCCAATTTAAAAAGATAATTAAAAAATACCCTAATACTGACTATGCTCAGGACTCAAAATACAAAATAGATTTAATTAATGAACAATTAGCAGGTAAAGAAATGTATATAGCAAGATATTATATAGACAGATTTAAATGGATGGCTGCATTAATTAGATTAAATAATATTGTAACAAAATATTCAAACACTATATTTGTAGATGAAGCTTTGCATAGGATAGTTGAAATAAATTATAGAATTGGGAACATACCCGAAGCAAAAAAATATGCATCTATTCTGGGATATAATGCTAATGATAGTGATTGGTATAAGAAGTCTTATAACATTGTTAGTGATAAAAAATTTATCGATAAAATTGAAAAAGAAAAAAAATCTAGCAGATTTGTTAATTTAAAAAAGAAAATT
>MDTD01108226.1_pt1 | contig 18836 bp, 19 predicted proteins | sample 811221 | NCBI WGS metagenome assembly MDTD01 (sample SAMN05326646, study PRJNA326480) | marine metagenome | isolation source: seawater | place: Pacific Ocean: South West | collected 2011 | reverse complement strand
GCAACCCCATCGCCATGATGGGGAGTTTTTTTTTCGCAGCCGCGGAGCTGCTGGTCGGAGAATCCTTTTGGGGCACAGGTCGCACCAAGCGAAAGCGCGTTCTGGGACTGTGTCTGATCCAGTGTTTTCGTATTAGTATCGGGTTCACCGGGAAGAGCATCATAAAGTGCTTCACTTCCACCAGGGATTCGATCTCCTGGTCTGACCTGAGCCAGTGCCTTATGTAAAGCGCTGAACAGAAAATCATGTACCAGACGGCTTTCTCTAAAACGCACCTCATGCTTGGTGGGATGAACATTCACGTCAACAGCAGCGGGGGCCAACTCAAGATAGAGCGCATAAACAGGATGCCTTCCATGAAACAGCACATCTCTATATGCCCGCTTAATCGCGTGTGCAATCAGTTTGTCCCGAATGATTCGCCCATTTACGTAGAAGTACTGGAGATCTGACTGCGAGCGAGAGAAGGTCGGCAAACTGACCCAGCCCCAAAGTCGCAGGCCAGCGCGCGTCACGTCGACGAAAACTGAACTCTCAACGAATCCTGCACCACAAACCTGACTGATGCGCCGGTTCTTTTCAAATTCACTACGAGCTGCCTGTAACTGATGTACCGCTCGTTCATTATGACTAACCGTGAACTGCACATCGAATCGACTTAACGCCAACCGTTTGATCGTTTCTTCAACACGGGCAAATTCAGTTTTTTCAGTGCGGAGGAACTTTCGGCGGGCGGGTGTATTGAAAAATAGATCTCTGACTTCGACAGTGGTCCCCAGAGGGTGAGAGATGGGGGTGGCTTCTGCCAGCATCTCCCGACCTTCAGCTTGCACCTGCCAGGCTAGTTCGGCCTCTGCCACTTGCGCCCTTGATTGCAGCGTCAACCGGGAGACAGAACTGATACTAGCCAAGGCTTCACCGCGAAAACCCAAGCTGGAAACGGTTTCAAGGTCAGCCAACTTGTTGATCTTACTGGTAGCATGCCTGCTCAGCGCAAGTGGTAGATCCTCTTTCAAAATTCCTGCGCCGTTATCCCGGATCCGGATCAGCTTGATTCCACCTTGTTCTATTTCGATATCAAGACGGGTGGCGTTGGAGTCGAGGCTATTCTCCAACAGCTCCTTCACCACAGAAGCAGGACGTTCTACCACCTCTCCAGCGGCGATTTGATTTGCCAGACGCTGACTCAGCACATTGATAAAATTCATACAAAATAGCCCGAAACAACGCTTAGATTGTATCACCAACCTGCAGCAGTGCACGCGTCGTTCTTGTAAAAGAAAGTCGTTGGGGTGATTATTGAACCGACGGGATTTTGAGAGTTTGCCCGATCAAGATCCGATCGCCTCGCAGATTGTTTGCTGCTTTTAAGTCTGTGAGTCTAACTCGGTACAACTCCGCGATATCGGAAAGAGTCTCGCCGCGCTTAATTTTGTGTTCGGCGAAAAGGCTTGATTCAGTGTCCGGAAATTTAAGTACCTGACCAATCTGAATCAAATTGCCTTTTAGGTTATTAATGGACTTTAGTTCAGCCAACGTCAGTCCAAATCGCTCAGCGATAACCGACAGACTGTCGCCACGCTTGACCGTATAAAACGTCGGTATGATGTCGTTTTCTTTCTGCCATGCCACCAGCGTACCATCTGGCGGAACTTCGTAGAAATAATTGGCCACGCCCTCTGCAATCGCCATAGCCATTCTTTCCTGGAAATCCCCACTACTTAGCCGCCGTGCTTCTTCGGGATTGGTCAGGTATCCCGTTTCAATCAAGATGGAGGGAATATCCGGCGAGTTAAGTACCTGAAGCGATGCCTGCTGTACCCTGCTTTTGCGGATGCGAGTGACCCCTGCAAGGCTGTCCAACAACATAGTGCCTGCCATCAGACTTTGCTCCATGCTCCAAGCCATTTGAAGAGAAACGAGGGTCAGCGCGACATCATCATCCAGATCTCCGAGATTAAGGTCACCGCCAACGCCACCGAGAAGGTCAGAACTGTTCTCCTTCTCAGCCACCCTGGCAGAATTTTCGCGATCAGCGCGATCGCCAGATAGCGCGTACACAGTCACTCCCTGTGCGCGGCTGTTACGGTACCAATCTGCGTGAATTGCAACAAACAGATCAGCTCGATTTTGGCGCGCTATCTCTGGTCGACGCTTGAGCTCAACATAGTAGTCGCCTTCTCTGATCATTACCGGTTTGTAGCCGGGCATTTTTTTCAAGCGTTCATACAAGGCTCTCGATATTGCGAGTGTTATGTTTTTCTCCTTGATCCGTCCATCGTAGCCGATAGAACCCGGATCCTCGCCTCCATGACCTGCCGAGATTGCCACGACTATCTGGCGGCGTGCCTCATTTTCCATTTTGATTTCCGGCGGATTCGTGCTTTTGTTCTGCTCACTCGGCGTTTTATCGTAAAGGTCCAGAACTAAACGTTCGCCAAATTCACTGTTAGGCGCCAGGCTAAAGCTTTCAGGCTCAACTTCGCCGGTCAGATCAAGCACTATTCTCAGCGAGTCTTCGTTTCGTATGCCGGTGCGAATCCTCGAGATCGGGCTTCCGGTGAAGTCTAGTCTATGAAAATTGAGGGCAGTGAACGAAGAATCTATATCCACAACAAGGCGGTGGGGATCCTCTAACAGGAAGGTGTTGTACTCAATCGAGTCGCTGAGATCGAGTACCAAGCGAGTATGATCCGGTGCCAGCCAAATGCGCGCATCAACAATCTCCGCTGCCTGCAGGCCAATGCTAGACGAACTCAGCATCAGCACCCAGAAACTCCTAATGAATCTTCTTATTTTCATTGGTGACAAATTTCAAGCCGACGGTAAAACCTTATTCCAGCGCTCATCCCATTCTGGATTGGGACGGCCAGGCTCCATTCAACTCATGGCATGTTTTCTATAAGTTTCGGCGGAATTGCCACAATCTTTCGGCAGCTTCACGCCCTTTTGGAGAATGACCTTGCCACAAAAACTCCCTCGCTGCTCCTGTCCCTTTAATCCTGATCGAGAGATCAGGAAACGGTAAACAGCCCTCTCCGCGCTCTGGCCATTCTATAAGACAAATTGTTTCCTCCTTAAAATAATCATCCATGCCAAGATATGCCGCGTCTTCCGGAGCACTTAGCCTGTATAAATCCATGTGAAAAATACTGCAACTGGCTAATTCATAGGGCTCGACCAGAGTGTAGGTTGGGCTCTTCACCACCCCTTGAAACCCATACCCACGAAGGAAACCTCGGGCCAGGGTCGTCTTACCTGCACCCAAATTACCGTACAAAAAAATCACAGCGCCTTTGCTACTAAAACCGGGCCCGTTCAATTGCTCTGGTCCGAGATAAGGATCTTTAAAAGTCGTTCTCGCGAGACAACCTCCTATCGCTAAAGTTGCTGACTCACCAACAGCTTGATACTGAAAAGACTCAGACATTAGAGACGCGGCGCTCAGGGCCTGTTGGGTGATCAACATTAAGAAGTTGGCGAATTTCTTGCAGCAAATCTGTTGCCAACAGTCCTCTCTGACCGGTCGCACCAGCGCACAAGTCCGCTGCTTCGCCGTGGACGCAGACCGCGCATGGCAGAGCCCGATCAAGCGGCAGGCCCTGCGCCACAAGCGCCGCCACAACCCCGGTCAGGATGTCCCCCATGCCTCCAGTGGCCATACCGGCATTTCCCTCGTTGCAAAGCTCTATCAAATCCGGCTCCAAGTGGTTTATCAAAAGAGAGCCATTGCCCTTCAGGAGGCAGCTCCCGCCCCATTTATCATGCAATGCGCGAATCGTAGCAAATCTGTCCAGTTGAACAGTTGACACATTTGAGTTGAGAAGTCGGGCCGCCTCACCCGGATGAGGGGTAAGTATCCATGTGTCTTTTTTTAGCGCCAGATACGTATCGGGATCTCTGGAGAGAAGAGTCAAGGCATCGGCGTCGATTATTACTGGCGTGGACTTTTCAGATAAGGCCTGGAGGGATGTGCTTAACAATTGGTCCCCCCAAGCACCAAGCCCCAGACCAGGGCCGATAACAAGTACTGATGCTTGGTGCAAAAGATTGTCAAAATCAAAATCGTTGTCGTCGGTGCCGTGGACCATTATTTCGGGCCTGCGTGCCAGAATGCCCGCTCGATGCTCCGATCGAGTAACCACGGAAACCAGGCCTGCGCCACTTCGCAAGCTCGCTTCCGCAGCCATCAGTGGAGCTCCGCCAAAACCTCTCTCCCCTCCAACGACTATGACGTGACCGAAGTCGCCTTTATGGGAGGTTGGCAGTCTGCGAGGAAGCCAGCCCTGCACAGATTCGATATCAATCCGTTTGACGCTGGGGACTGGCGCTTGCGCATGTGTGTAGACTTCTTGTGGCAGATCCAGATCGTCAAAGTATAGATCACCGGTATAGTTCTGTGCCGAGCCTGTAAGAAGTCCTCGCTTCATCCCAATGAAGGTGACCGTCCCTGTTGCTCTCACCGCATCGTCAATGGGCTCACCGCTATCAGCGTTCAAGCCAGAGGGCACGTCAACCGAAAGCACAGGAATCTGGCTGGTATTGATCGCTTGAATAGCACTAATAAAATTCCCGCTTACCGGGCGATCCAATCCAGTACCCAACAGCGCATCAACAAGCAGAGTATGCGGCTGGTGTTTACGCATTGCGAAGTCTGCTTCGACAAACGGGTGGATTTTGGCACCAGCCCCTGCTGCCAGCTGGTAGGCACGGGCCGCATCCCCTACAAGTTGCTCCGGCGGTGAGAGGTATAAAATCTCACTTGAAAGACCCAACTCTATGGACTGTGCAGCAATCACATATCCGTCGCCGCCGTTATTTCCAGCACCAGTGAAAACGATCAGGTGATTGCTTGCGGGCCAGCGCTCACGGGCCGCGCGCAGACACGCACTTGCGGCTCGCCTCATTAACTCGAGGCCAGTCGTGCTGAATACATTGATCGCAAGACGGTCAAGCTGACGAACCGCTTGTGATTCGTACAGCTGGCGTGGCAGTGGCGCAGAAGTTTCAGCCATAGCTCAGGCCCCTACAAGTCAGTTAAGTTTCTTAATCAGCCGCCTTACAAGGCGCAGGGTAGTTTCCAATTCCTCAGTCGGGATATCTTCTGTGTTTCTTATAGCCCAAGGATCCTGCACTTCGCGCAACAGGGTGTACGTTTCCTGACCCCTCTCACTCAGTGTTACCAGCGCCGAGCGCTTATGCTTCGGGTTTTCGGTGTATACAAGAATGCCGTCAGCGACCATCACGTCAGTAATCCGTTGTACTGCTTGACGTGACTGTCCCAAAACTCTCGCAATTCCGGGGACTGTCAGACCTGCGCTCGATAGCGCAATGGCGCCAATAACCTTCCAGCGAGCGTGAGTAAGGCCGAGTCCTTTCGTCATGGCATCGCCTTCTGCGATGAGCAGCCCATTGAGTCTGAACAACGTCAGAACCAGATCAAGAAACAGGACCCTTTTCGGTGAGTGCAAACCTAGCTTCCTCGTCGGCGACCCTAACTAGCAGCGATCAAGCCACAAAGGTCGAGCTACTGGGCGATATTGTCAATATATTGTCTTTATGGCGTGCGCCTGTCAACAATCCCGAACATACAGAGCACAAAACTCACCCACTGTTTCGGCTTGTCGCTGATTGGTTACACTTTTAAACCGATTAAACCTCATTTCGCGGTTTGCGCCAGTAACGTTAGGTACCAAGGGAACCAAAGCCTGGACTACTTTTGGAATCATCGCAGCCAAGAGCATTACGCGAAGGCTGCGTTGGTACAACTACTCACGATTGGGTTATTATCAATACGTCAGGGTACTTTCCCTAGACCACATACTGTCAATATTGCTGGCCAGAAAGGATTTCAATTCTTCGAATAAGACGCTGTGGCACGCCTGCTGACAACATACGAAAACAATGGTTCCCTGTTGCTATCGACCAAAATCGAGCTCGACACGATTAGGCAATCGAAGACTTTATGGCGCAAAAAGCTTACGACGAATTCAATCTAGACACTGGGGAGCCATCCGCTGTCTTCTTCCATAGCAAAGTAAAACGGCAGCCCAAAGCCATCGCTCTGCGCGCGAATGAAGCCGAAGCCCAAAGAGCTGGAAAATCTAAAAATGCATCGATCTACCACCCAACGTATAAAGCGAGCTACTTAGTGGCCGCGGCTGTCACATTCAAAATTGTTGAGACTAAGTAACACCCGAACCGTGCTAAAGTCAGCCATAATTGTGGCCGCGCTTTGCGTATTCTATGGTGCTAGCGCTGATTCGCTGCAATCTGCCAGAACGTTGCTAAAAGTGAGCAATTCTGAGTACCAATTTAACAAACAAATCAAGGATCATGTTGCAAATGTGCTTCGGACCTACTCAAGCATCGTAGCCATGGAGACAGGGATTGAGTTGCCAAACTCTATCCGTTCTGCAATTGCTGATTGTTACGCGCGAGAGTATGACTGGAATAAATTCGAACGTGGTTTTGCCGCCATTCTTTCGCAGCATATGAGCGAGGTGCAAATCGAGTTGCTAATTGGCTTTTATCGGAATGAGAGCATTCCGCCCAGCCAGATTGAGAACTTCAAAAACGCAATATCATCAGCCGGTGCAATCGCGTCAACTAGTGCTGACCTGATTTACAAGACAAGCCTTGGGTGCGTTCACCAGGACGCAGAAATAATCGCAAGATATCTTTCCGACGCAGGATTAATCGCCAGTCATCATAAGCCCGTCGAGTGATTAAACCCAATCAATGACTGTGCGAATAAAAAACACGCTTTTATCAGCGCCCATATCCACCTGTAGTGCTCAAGCTTCTGAGACAGGCCCATGGCCAGCACACCAGCGGCATGACGAAGACTCAATGAACCCTCTTTTTACAGGTTTTCAGGCGAAGCCCTGACAGAAAGACACGCGATCTGGCAGTGATTCAATGAGTCATCGAATACATCAAGTAATTAATACCCAACCGATATGCGTTATTCGCATAGCGGGTCGGATAGGCCTGGTGGTAGGTGTGCTCCCACCCATCACCCATATCAGAATTCCAGTTGATTAACACCATGACCCGGCCAAAGTCGTCCAGAATGGCATGATTGCTGGCACGGTCGATACCTTGCTCACCAAATTCATCAGAGCGATAAAGCGCAGGAATCATTTGCGGCCCATCGAGATCGTAGTAGACATGAAAAATTTCGTGATCAGGGCTCAACTCTATGATCTCCCTATCCGGGAAAACCTGACTGAACGCCGCATAAAAATTGTCCCACTGGCGCTGACCCCAGAAATCATCAATGAGCAGAAATCCTCCGCGCAACAGGTATTCCCTTAGATTTTTTGTCTCCTTAGGGCTAAGGACAATACCGCCATTTTGGCCGACTTCCAGCATATACAAGAAGGGGTAATCAAAAATTTTCTTATCATCAAATCGGAGGACGATAGGTTCTCGTTCGACCTTAATGTTAGTTAACCGGGACACGCCGCGCAGGAAATTCATATCTGCATCTGGAAAATCGATTGACCATGGACCGTAACCAAACCCGCCACTCCAATAGGTATCGAACTGAACTCGAACGAAATTGAACTCACCAAGCTCTTCCTCTGCCAGATCGGAAGAGGTTGATTCCAACCTTCCGATCTGCGGAAACACTTGAGCTGTGAGCGATACGCTAGTCACAAGTAGCACCAGAACTGCCAGGATTCGTTCTTGCATGGTCCTTGTCTTTTACATCAATTTCGAGGCAAAGGCCAAACAAGCCACCCCTAGGGTTCAAATACAAACCGTCAACAATACCGCGTGAATCGCGGGGCGGCTACCGTAAAGCTTCGCAGTAATCTGCACTGCTAACCGCCGGCGTGAACCAGATAAAGTCGTAAGGTAGGCGGTCTGTGAACTGATCGAGATAGTCTTCAGGATCAATCACACCCGGCATAACCTCAATAAATGCCAAAGATAATATATCTGGCCAATCCAGTCCCGGGTGCTGAGCCATCAAATAGTTGGGTACACCAAGATCCTTGCGAGCGTGATAATTACCAGTGATTAATACCGCTGACCTACTATCCAGTTTATCGTCCAGCAGCAGGCTCCGCGCCATTGTGTGATCTCTAGTCTGCTGAACCCGCACCATCGGCGGAAACTGAGACTCGGGCAACAAGCCGCAGTGGCTTTCATCGATATCTGCCAGCAAGCGGCTCATCACGAGTTCATCCAGCACAGCCTCAATCTCTGGAGGAGTGGGCGATGAGTAGATTTCCATGACGGTTTCAGCGTCAAGATTTCCAGCAGAGACAGGAATACTCGCGCTGTGAGCTGCCTTAATAAGTGCCTCGTAGTAGGCCCAATTCCAACCTTTCTCGTCCCAATTAAGAAAGTTCTTCAATTCTTCTTCAGACTCAAACCGTGTTTCAAGAAAAACTCGCAAATTATCACTGGAAGTGCTGTCAAGCATTTCAAAGGTAAGTTTATTTACCTTTTCTGCACCGATGAGAGCTTGAAGAACATTGAGCTGAAGCGCGTGGTGATCCGGATTGTCATGCTTTTCACCAAGAACCACATAGGTGGACTGCAGCATTGTTTCCCAAAGCTCTTCGCCAGTAACGAACTTTCCGCGCCGCGATTCCCATATGCGACCAATTAGCTCGTGATCAGTGTGAAGTTTGGATTGCCAAGGCGGTGAACCGGCCAACTGGGCGCTTACTTGGCCGAACAATAGGCACTGCGCAAAACACATAGTGAAGAACAGTAGGCGTCTGGTGCCTGCGACGAGAAAATTAATCAGTACCACCCATCCGCTCCCAGTTAAGGTAAACCTCATCATCCCAGAAACTTTGAAAATAAGCGATAGCGGCCAGTTTGTCTTTATCAGAAAGCCGATCAGCAAAAGCCGGCATTTGACCGCCAAGCGGGACTCCTCCTTGGTTAATAACCTGAAGCAACACAGTCAAGGGATGATGCCAAGCGTGCGCCGTTCCATTAAGTGGCGGCGGCGGAAATGAGCCGTCTTCGAATCGCTGTCGCCAGTCAACCGTCACACCTTGCGCCTCAGCACCATGACACTGAGCACACTGAACTCCGAAAACGTCTCTTCCATCCTGAACCTGCTGAGTGGAGTACCACCGGCCGGCGACTGGTGTTCCGTTTTGGGTTTGGCCCGGTCCTCGTGACGGAGAACACCCCACCAATGCTGTCGCTACAGCGAGGACTAAAGCTGGCATGGGTGTTATTGCCATGAATCAGTCTTCCTTTTTCGGGAAATCGAAATAGACCAACTTGCCCGAATTTTCCTGAATGTCTTCCCAACGCTGAACCGGAAATTGCAGCTGAAGCAAACCGCAGGTTGGAATATGCTCGATCCGCCCAGCACACATGCCATGAGCGAACTCTGTGATCGCCGGATTATGTCCCACCAGCATTGCAGACTTACGGTGCTCTTCTATTAGCCTAACCACTTTAAAGAGCGAACCGGCACCAGAAAAGTAGAGCTTGGAGTTACTGGCAACCTCATCCGCTGGGAAACCTATCTGATCGGCCATCATCTGCGCCGTAGTCTTAGCTCTCATAGCTGGACTTGTAATAATGAAATCGACAGTGTCGCCACGCTGCAGGAATCGCGAGGCCATCTTCGGGACGTCTCGCATGCCACGATCAGCAAGTGGCCGCTCAAAATCTTTAAGCTCTGGATCATCCCGACTGGATTTAGCATGGCGCAAAAGATAAAGCGTTTTCATCAAACTTCAACAATCTAAAAGACGGAGACATCCGGGCAGTGAAAAAAGGGAGCGAGTGGTTGAAAAGCATAACACCCGACAGCTAATTCTACTCTAGCCTGCCAAAGCGTCTAACGATTCAACCACTCGGACCGAAAACTAAGGTTAAATACCCCGATAAGGGCCAATTGGTTTCCCCTCCGACCCGTTACGCTGGGCAAGGATACGCAATGTCAACACACAGATCCCTCTTAACTCTCTTATTCTGGATGATGATTTGCAACGATCTCGCTGCTGAAGAAGGTGAAACAAGGCCAGTCACCACAGAAGTGGAACTGGGCGCCGTGAACACGAGCGGCAATACTGACGCGCAGAGCATCAATTTTCGGGGCGAAGTCGATTGGAGTCGTAAACAGTGGGAATACGGCTTTCTTGTCGACGGGCTGCGTTCATCACAGAACGGCGTTCTGGCTGCCCAGCGCTTTTATTACGTGGGTAACGCCAACTATCAACTGGATGTTACCTCATTCATTCAATCGAGACTTGCACACGAAGATGATCGGTTCAGCGGCTATGACAGCCAATCAGACTTCACGCTCAGCTATGGCCGCAGCTTGTTAGGTAGACACCCAAAGATGAACCTCACCTACGAGGCTGGTATCGGTTACCGAATCAGCCGCATCAAGGAGCGCTTCAGCCGGGTCAGTTTCAATGACTTTGATGAAGCCATGTTCAGATTAGCAGGGGAATACGAATGGGACTTATCTAACTCTGCGCAATTCGAGCAAACTTTGAGCGTTGAAACAGGTATAGAGACAAGCATTTTTCGATCTGAAAGCAGTATCGAAGCCCAAATACTCGATAACCTTGCGCTGAGGCTTTCGATTTTCGCAAAGCATCAGACGGTTGTTCCTGCCGGGCGCAAAAATACTGATACAGAAACTGCCGTCACTTTTGTCATGAACTTTTAGTTTGCCGTGCCTGACAAAAGAGCCTGAGAACTCGCTCAGAGGCCTAAATTCGCTTCTCCTTCAATTCTGGTCAGCCGCGCAGATGAGTTGACCACACCGCCCTAGCCAGCGCCGCTGGTCATTTAGCATTGCGCAAACAACTGCTGGAGATTATTCTGCGAGACATGACCCATTTGAAAGTGCTTTGGCGTTTAACAAAGTTGATCATGGCGTTGTCGATAGTTTTCGCGGCTGGTCTGCATGCGGATCAAACCGACGAGAGATTAAACGAACTTTTTGAGCAATTGTTGCTGGTCAGCGATCCGGCTATTCTGCGCGAGACAGAGAACCTGATATGGGAGATCTGGCTAGAACACGATAGCAATGACGTACAACGGCTGCTGACATTGGGAACTGAGGCAATGACTGGCCGCCAATTCCCGGAGGCACTGTTGATATTTAGTCAGATTGTGGAGAATTTTCCAGATTTCGCGGAAGGTTGGAACAAACGCGCGACTCTCTTCTATCTAATCGGCAACACCGATGCATCAATCAACGACATAAAAAAAACTCTTGAGCTCGAGCCGCGCCATTTTGGTGCATTATCCGGGCTGGCCTTAGTTTATCTGCAGCAAGGTGAGTTCGCACTTGCCGAGGCGGCATTTGAGCGACTTATCGCTATCCACCCAAACAGTGCAGCCGCGCAGAATAATTTGCGCCTTGTACGGGAAAGACGCGCTCAGAGTGTAATCTAAAATGTCAGCTTGCTATCGCAAAAACTGAAAAAAGGGTGCTTGCGCACCCTGCTTTTCAAACTCGGTATGTTCACTGCGCCCTGGATCCAGTCACGGCAAATGCACCGAAATCGCTGCCAAACTCGCCAGTGACCGAATCTCCCTCTACCGTGCCAGAAAAATCTAGTACCAGAGTTTGGCCTTGAGCGTCAACTTCGGCAGAGAATGAGACAGAGTTACCATCATACATAACGCCGTCTATCGGCGCCTCTCCCAGCTGATCCGACCCCATTATGCCAGTGCCATCTGCATTCAGGGTGAGTGTTGCAGGGAGCGCGCCCAGCGGGGTGTTCATTTCTACATTCCACACTCCCACCGCTGGAGGCGTCGACGCGGCGCAGCCAACCAATATCAGTAGTGTGACCGCAAACCATCCGTTCAATATTTTCTTCATACTTATTTACACCTTTTCGTAACACACACAGAGATTTACAACGAAAGCCTGGAGTCACTGTATTTACCAGATGATGTGCATAACCCCGCTCCCAGTTTCCGGAGCTGCTTTAATTGCGGCTATAGTCTGCCTATTGTCCTGTAAATAGCTCATCAGTCAACCTAAATGCGAACCATTATCTGGCTGCAAGGAAAAATTACTTCCCAATCACGTTGAAATATTACCATGCAAGTTCCAGTATCTCTCTCACGTCAGCTGGTGTGCCTATTGAGCGGGGATTTCGGCGAACCACCGGATGCGAGTAGGCTCGGTCAGCGATCTCTCGGAGCTTTTTTCTGGGTACGCGCAGCTGTTTTAGGCTAGTAGGTAAACCAAGTCGGGCTATTAGCGCCTTTACAACGTCATGAGCTTCCTGCGATTCTTTGCCCATCGCCGCGGAGATTGCAGGACCTCTTTCGCCAAGAAACTCAGCATTCCATTTGAGGACAGCAGGCAACATAACACAAGAGGTTTGGCCATGAGGTACACCACAGAGCGCACCTAGAATGTAACCAATACCATGGCTAGCCCCGTGTGGTACTGTTCCCAGACCGCAACAAGCGAGCCAAACCGCTTGCTGATTCAAGTCAACCGCAATCACATTATTCTGAGCAACTTTCACCGCTGGCAAGGACTGACTAAAAATAGTCATGGAGTGCAAAAAATGAGCGTCAAGATAAGCCGAACTATGTCCAGAGCAATACCCCTCTATCGCGTGATCCAGAGAGCGGATCGCGGTTGAAAGCCAAAGCCATGGCGGTGTGTTCCTGGCCAACTCAGGGTCATAAACGATTGCTTGAGGGCATAGCCGAGGGCCTATATAACCCTCCTTGTTGCCTGACCCAGTATTGAGAACTCCAGCATTATTACTGAATTCTGCGCCGGATAGCGTGGTGGGTATAGCGATCTGTCGGATCGCTTCGTTACTGGAGAAAAGGCGAAAATCACCATAACTCGATCCCTTACTGCCATTCCCGTGCTGCGCATATTCGAGGATTTCTGATTCATCCTTCAGGCCCTGCCCGATTGCCAACTGAACAAATTTGCAAGCATCGATCACCGAACCCCCGCCGACGCTGATGATGACATCGGCTTCACTTTCCCTCACTTGATTGAGCAGGTTTAGCGCGTCTTCACGAGGGGTATGCGGCCGAATAGAACTGTTTAATCCTGCAATTTCCTGGGGCAACGCCTGCCGTAAGGCGCTGAGGCTCCCAGTCTTTTCTGCCAAAGTGTGAGAAGCCACGAAAAACGGCCGCTCATAGCCCAAGCTGCTCATAAGCCGCGGCAAAGCTTTTGTGCAAGATTCCTTGAAGATAACCCTCTCAAGGGCGCAGTATGCGAATTCCATAGTTTTACGGTTGGTCGGCGACCGATAAGTGGGCCGCGAGCTCACATATCAGTAGTGTACGCTGAGAAGCGTGCGCGTTGCACGTCGAAACTGTCTCGCGCGCAACTCCCAATTTCCGGGTCTTTAATACGGAGAATATCTACGCATGACCAGTATGAAAATCAACCGGACTGAGCTCACCGCCAGCGCAGAACCGGAAGTGCGGATACTGTGGGACCTGCTAGCTGCAATAGGTGTTGGCCAGATTTTGTGGACAAAAGCCAGGCCACTTTTCTCAAGGTCTGACAACCTCCATTTGAGTGAGGTGCCGCTGCTCATTTAACAATGTTGCTGTAAGTTGGGTTCTAGGGGCTCGCTCATCTCCGTTCTCACGACGACTTCGCTTCGAATCGGATTCTTGCCAAATCCATGTTTCAAGCGTGGTAACATTTGAAACTGTATAGGGAACGACGAGGCGCCCGAAGCGAACCCCTAAGCATTATCTGGAACATTGCGGCGCGCTTACTCGGTTCGATTTTAAACGGTCTGATGGCCACAATTAATTTACACTTATTCGGCGTGGGGTTGCACTTTGCTTAAGCCAATTCTAGAAATTCTTCGAAAGCGAACTCAGAAAGCTGACCAAAAACTTGGGCAATCAGCAAAACGTGGTTGGTGGTTAGCTTCGCTGTTATTGATCCTGAGCCTCTTTTCAGAAAAAGATATGTCGCGGGTTACGGCAGCAGAAGCAGACTGGGATGGAGAATGGCTTGCTGAAGGAACTTTTTTTCGAGTCGGAGTCATCGCGGACAAAAAGCGGCTGAAGATTACTCAAATTGATTCCATGGGACAGATTTGGTCGAGCGGGGAAGGGAAAATAGAAGAAAATATTGTCCGCATAAAGGTCGAGTATGCGGGTGCCAGCGGTGCTATTCAGGCTGAGCTCCTCGACTCGAAGACTGCCGTTGTTTCCGCTTACAGCTGTCAGCCGGGTTACATGGTTGTGTGTGCCCTTTCCAAAGGGCGTCAAGCAATCTTCAAAAAAGTAGCAGGCCCAGCGGCGTCGAGCTCAAACGATTAGATCTCTGAAACAGAGCTGATAACTTTACCTACGATGCCATATTCAATAGCCTCATGCACGGTCATCCAGTAGTCGCGATCAGTATCCTGAGCAACGCGATCGAGGGGCTGGCCGGTTTCGTTTGCGATAAGTTGGTTAATTCGTGCCCTCATTTTCACAATTTGCTCTGCCTGAATCGCAATATCGGTCGCATCGCCACGAGCACCACCCAAGGGCTGGTGAACCAGAAATCGAGTATTAGGCAAGGAAAAGCGGTTTCCTCTCTCGGCGGCCAAATATATTGTTGTTGCCGCGCTGGCCACCCAGCCTGTGCCAATCACTCGGACCGCAGGCTTGATGAATTTGATCATGTCATAAATAACATCGCCTGATTCAACGTGGCCGCCCGGTGAACTTATATACAAGGTGATTGGACTATCGCCGTCTGAGGCCAAAGCAAGAAGGCGCTCAGTGACCGACCCAGCGAGCTTGTCATCAATGCCCCCGAATATAGTGATCGCACGGGATTTAAACAGCTTCTCATCCATAAACCCGGATCTCGCCGGTGCGAGAGCAGGCTGGTTGTCTTCATCCTGATTGCTGTGCATAACTTTCTCCCTTGCAGCTCTTTAGCGTTTCATTGTTGTCACAAGTGGCTCGCTTTAATCTTATTGGGGCGATTAACTTCCTTGAGTTCTGCCAAACTAGAGGGAGATTGGCCCCCAAGTCCACCATCTGCGTGTATGGGACGTCTGATGTCGTAACTTTTACTATAACGTCGGCTTCATAGCCATAACGCCACTGACAGTCAAACAGATTGACTCCCTTTCCCGCGAGGTGTTCCGCGTCACAACGGAACTGCGCCCAGGTTGCCGAGTATATTCTGCCACTGCGCTTTACGGCCATGCTTACTCGCATCTAGGTAAACTGCAGGATCGTCAGGACTTCAGCCTCGGGTTTGATCACACTGCAGGCGGCATAACGCCTCGTGCAGCTGAGCCAGTAGCCGTCCCGAGCCGTTCTGCTGTTGGCGCATGTCATAACCACTTCATCGATTCTCCGTTATCAGGATCGCTATCTGCTCCCTTAGCGGGCCCAATTGGAAAGTCGCTGTTCATCAGCGAAATGACTGCCTAAGCATAAAAACCAGAGCCATCTTCGGAACCGAGGGGTTTAAAACATATGAGCAGCTGTGGCAGCAGCGTCAATGACCCTGTCAGAGCGACCAACATAGCAAGACTGGTCAACAGTCCAAATACAATTGTAGGGATAAAATTAGACAGCGCCAGAATAGAAAAGCCAGCAACGATGGTCATTGACGTGAAGTACATGGCTCGCCCTATGCTGTTGTGACAAAAATGCATCGTTTTACGATAGTCTCCAAAGCGGGGGAATTCGCGCTTAAACCGGTGCATATAGTGGATTGTGTTGTCGACCCCAATGCCAACAGAAATTGCAGCTATTGTGATTGTCATTATATCAAGCGGGATATTCGCCCAACCCATAATACCGAGGACAAATGCTGCAGCTATAGCATTGGGAATAATGCATATCACCGCGATAGAAAGTGAGCGAAACAGGGCCAGAAACATCATCATGATGGAAAACATCACCACTCCGAGCGTTAAAATCTGGGATTGAAACAGGCTCTGTAAGACATTGTTATACATAACCAAAATACCAGTCACGCGCACATCATCGTCCGCGAAGCCAAACTCCTCTTCAACTCCACGCTCTATTCGCTGTAATAGCTCATTTCGATTTAGATCAGGCGCGGATTCGATTACCCGGACGTTGAATCGGGTCTGGTTGTCAGCGACCGAAACAAAAGGGGTTAGGACGGTGTCCTTCAGTGCCTCGGGGATACGGTTGTATAAGATTGCCCATAGAAACCCGTCGACCTCCTGGTAACCATTGAGCTTTTCTGCCAATTGGACAATAGCACCGAACGAGAGCACCTTTCCGGTTTGCAGATCTGCATCAAGATATTCATGGATGGCTTTGATCTGTTCCATTTTCGGTGCGGTAAACCAATATGCGTTACTGTTGCCGTTGTTTCCAAACCCGTCGTCGAATCCATCATTAAACTCATCTTCGAATCCGTCATCGAACGACTCGCCGTCATCAGGCAGGTTTACAACTACATCAAACGACAATGTGCCTCCCAGTTTTTCATCGAATAGGCTCATGCCTTGATAAATTTCAGTGCTTTTTCTAAAGTAATCTATAAAGCTGTTTTCAACCCTTAGCTTACTCAGGCCAATGACGCTGAACAGCAGTATGAGGCCGTAAACCAATAGCAAGTTATTGTTTAATTTGTCTGTCACGCGGGCGAGAAAGCCGGTCAAATTCAGGCGCAGGTCACCACTAAGCTGAGTTTCGTCCGTCTTTAACAAGCTCATGATTGAAGGAAAGAGCGTGAAAGCCACAAGCAGAGCTGTCGCAACTCCCATCATCATCATCCAGCCAAAAGTAATTATCGGCAGAATTCCGCTCACAATAAGAGAGCCGAACGCAACCAAGGTAGTTAGCGCAGTGTAAACGCAGGGGCGATACATGCTAACAACAGCATGTCTGAGCAGCTTCTTATGATCGCTGTAGCGACGTGTTGCCCGTAGTTCTCGATAGCGTACGGTTAGATGCACGGTGAGCGAAATCGTGATGATCAAAAGCAATGAAATGAAATTGGAAGAAACTACAGTGACCCGCCAATCCATGAGCCCCAAAACTCCGAGCATTACAGCGCCAGCCACTGCGCAACAAGCCAGGGGTATTGCAACCCATCGTAACTTGCGAAAAATAAGACCTAGGGCAAAAATTATAAGAACGATTACTGCGATGCTAAAGCTACTGAGATCGCCCTGCACAAACGTCACTAAATCATCGGCTATCATTGGCGCGCCGCCGAGGTAGATCTCTGCGCCATCGCGATACTTGTCCAACGTAGTTCGTATTTGGGTGATCATCTCGTGTTGCCGGTCAGCTGCCTGAACACTGTAGCTGGCATATTCCGCTTCGACTTGATTCAGTTCGGCAAGCAGCTCGGGGCTTGCCTCGCCATCGCGGTTAATATTCCTTAGCTCAGTGCGACGATTGATCAACAAGCGAGCCGTTTCGTCGAGCGCAAATCCCAACTGTATACCGGCTGTCTCCCCGTCAGGGCTAAGTAGAGCATTGCGGAAGACCGGGCTGGCCATGATCTCTTCTTGCGCTGCGGCGAGATCAGTTTCCTGGTCCAGCAAGGTCAGGTAGTCTTCAGATATTCCAGTAAGAGGCGTGTTACCGAATATCGGCACGGTCAGAATACTGTTCACGGATTCGACACGATCAATGGCTAGGAGGTCTTCACTCAGGCGCTCGAGCACTTTCAGCTCAGCGAGATCGAATAAGCTCTCGAAAGGAGAATAGGCAACGGTGACTGAATCGTATGTGCCGAAGCGATTGTTGATTTCCCTCGAATATTCTAGATCGGGATCATTTTCCAAAAGCAAGGAATCTGCAGAAGCATCCAGTCGGAAGTTCTGCGCATGCCAGGCAAAAAAGGCCACGATCACCAGCAACATGACAATAACCAATTTCGGTCTTTCAAAAACAAAATGGGAGTAGAGCTGGACGATCTTTGAGGCCATAGAGCTTCGCACTGTGCTATTACGACTTAAACTATACGCTTTTTCAACTAAGTTATCGATTGACGCCACCCTGCTAAAAAGTTGGCCAGCGACGCAACTTTCATCCTGCCCAAAAAACCTCCAATGCCTGGTTGGGGCATGAACGGTATAGTAGGCTACTTTTTTGACCTGCCGCTCGAGCTACAACATTGATCCAGAATTCACCACTAACTGGATATTCTCTGACGAGCATAGTGTTATAAGGTCTTGTTTTTATGGGACTAGAGAAATTAACTCACTAATAAAGTTCTGACCAAGCCAACTGAGATTGAAACTGGGCTGACGGTGTTAAAGTTGGTAAACTCACGAATGTGGGTCAGTGCGCTGCGCATTTGAATTCGAAACATGCCAGCCTCGCGGGCGAACACTCGACATTAAGCTTTTATTTAGGAGTTAGTTATGAACTGGTTTAGCAGGTTAATCGTCTTCCTCACCGCTGCGACCCTATCGGCCGCCTCGTTGAGCGATGAATGGCTGCGGTCAATTCCGGAATTTGAACTTACCGATCATCTTGGTGAGATCCATACTCTGGATAAGTATGATTCCTTTGATTACGTCGTGTTCTACGTCCAAGGCGTTGGATGCCCGATTGCACGTATTGCCCTACAAAGCTATCGGGAGGTTCGCGATGAGTTTGCCAACAAAAACATTGGGTTCAGTATGTTCAACTCGAACATTCAAGACAGCCTTTCACGAATCGCGAAAGAAGCTGGAGAGTTTGGCATCGACTTCCCTATAATGAAAGACGAGGGGCAACGACTAGCAAGGGCCCTGGGCGTCGAGCGCACGGCCGAGGTATTTATTGTAAACCCACACTCTCGAGAAGTACTGTTTCGCGGCCCTATCAATGATCAATTGGGTTATGAAACTCAGCGAAACGAGGCCCGCGAGCACTATTTAAAG
>MDTD01188721.1_pt1 | contig 18838 bp, 15 predicted proteins | sample 811221 | NCBI WGS metagenome assembly MDTD01 (sample SAMN05326646, study PRJNA326480) | marine metagenome | isolation source: seawater | place: Pacific Ocean: South West | collected 2011 | reverse complement strand
TTTTATGGAATTATTTAGAGCTTTTTTGGTTAAAAAATAAAAATTTTTTCAAAAATATTTTTTTTCTTTTTTTTTTTTTTTATTTTTGAATTATGGTTTAGAATTGTCTGAGTAAAATGGTATTGAAAAGTGATGTCTAGTGTGTAAATTAAATAAGTAGAGTTTTATGACAAAATTAATCCTCATTTCGCTCATTTTATTAGTTTCTGGAACGAATCTTTTTGGAGAGGAAAGCAGTGCTAAAATAAAAGAAACGACCTTACAAATTAATTCCTTAGATAAGCCTATTGAACTTTCCGGGAAGTGGCTTTTCACTAGAGATGATAAAAAAGAAAATTCAAAAAATAATATAAATTTGGATTCGTGGAGGGTTGTCAAGTTACCTGCTGCGTGGGGAAAATTTTACGGAGATAAAAAGCTATATACAGTAGGTTGGCACAAAAGAATCCTCAATTTTAATGAAAAGCTAATTGGTCAAAAAGTGAATTTGTATGCTGTTACCTTTTGGCCTGAGTTTGAGCTTTATCTTGATGGGAAATTAATTCTTTCTCAGGGGGAACTTAAGTCTAAAAAAGAGAATATTACTACGGGCGGAATGGTTGCCTCTTTTACGATTACTAAAAAAGTCCACACATTAACCGCTAGATTTGATACCTTCCTTATGAAAGGCTTTCACGCTAAACCATTTCAGTTAAGGGCCTATAAAGAAAATGATTTTTTTATAAACCTCTGGGACTTTCTCTTAACTGATATTTTAATTGTGGGTGGCGCTGCTGCTTTTATGGCAGGGCTTTTATTTTTATTTGTTTTTCTTAAAACGAAAGAATCTTTTTATAAAGTTCCCTCATTTATGGGTATTGTTTGTGGGATTTCACTTATTGCATGGGCAGGCCTTTTCAATAGATTTATAGGAGAGAATGCTTCAGCTTCTCTTTTTTACGCCACACTTCTACCTTCGTCTATTTACTCAGCACTTTTTGTGAGGCACTATATAAAATTTAAGTGGTATTGGCTTACGCCAGCCATTGTTTGTGGCATATGTTCATTTGTTTTTATTTTTCTTATTAATCCGGTCGATCATCAGGGTCTCTTTTTAACTTTTAGAAAGTTGGGCTTCGCCACGGCCATACCAAATCAAATAATTTTAATTACTCTCATGTTGAGGGATCGGAAACCTTTTGGGACTGATTTCGGTCCGCTCCTTTTTGGACAAATCTCCCTTGGGATTTTTTCAGGTTATTCCGTTTTAAGTGCAGTTTCAATAATTAATGGTTATAACCTAGTTCAATTTGGTTTTATGATCTTAATTTTCGTTGTCCTTTATTTAAGTGCTAAAAACTTTGCTAAAACTTATCTTGATAATCAAAAAAACCTTAAAGAAGTTACAGAACTTAAAGATAATCTAGAAATAAAAGTTGAAGAAAGAACTGTTGAATTAGCTGAAGAGAAAAACTCTGTTAGTAACCTTCTCCATAATATGAGTCAGGCGGTTTTTTCAGTTGATTTGTTTGGTGTTATTCAGGATAAAGCGATTAGTGATTACTCAAATACACTTTTTGATACAGAAATCGCGGGTAAGACCGTCTATGAAACTTTATATGCCAATATTGATCCTCAGTCAGAAGAATTTGGGAACTTAAAATCAGCCCTTGAAACATCCATTGGTGGGAATGATCTTCAATGGGACCTAAATGAAAGTTATTTTATCCATAAAACAACTATAAATGTAAAAGGCGAAGAAAGGATCATCTCAGTTCTTCCTAATCCAATTTGGGGACTTGATGAAGATATAAAAGAAATTATGTTTTCATGTGAAGACATTACAGAAAAAGTGGCCTTAGAGGCCCAAGTGGCCAAAACTCAAGCCGAATCGAATAAAAGGTCTAGGGTACTTCATGAATTGGCACCACATGATGGAAAAGGAATAGCTGCTCACTCTAAAGAGTTAAAAATGTTTTTAGGAAATTCAGACTTCCTAGTCGATGAGTCTCTTCAAATAATGCATAAAAAGAGTGGTCAAGAAATAGATAAAAAGAATTTTGATACCGTATTCAGACATCTTCATACTTTAAAAGGTAATGCTCGAGGTTTTGGAGCAACGCTATTAAGTGAGCTTATTCATAGGGCAGAAAGTGATCTTGAGGATATAAAAAAGGACTTTGAAAATTTTAATGAAGAAGGAAGAGAACAGGTTTGTAATGAATTAGTCGAAATCAGAAACCTCCTAGATTATTTTATAAAAGTGGCAGAAGAAGTCTTTTCTATTAGTCTAGATGGTAGCGCAGGGGAAATTGTGTACCACGAAGTTCATAAGGATAATTTAGCATCTCTTGAGAGCTCACTTAATAAAGTTATAGGAGACTCGCCTACTAACGATATGAAAGAGCTTTATATTAATTTTACTAATCTGTTAAAAACGCCTCTTAAAGACTTTCTATCCGGGTTTAAAAAAGTGGTTGATGAGACGGCAGAAGAGTCCGGAAAGAATGTGTCTTTTAAAGTCGAGGGTGATGATATCTTTATTAGCCAAGATGAGCAAAACCTCTTAAATGACAGTCTTATTCACTTAGTCAGAAACTCTGTAGACCACGGAATTGAAGGAAGCGAAACAAGGGTTAAAGAAAATAAAAACGAAACGGGAAATATCATCATTAGTGTGAAGAAGAATTCTAATGGTTATGGAATAAATATAAAGGATGATGGAGCAGGAATTGACTCAGATCTCGTAACCAAAAAGGCCATTGAAAATGGCATCGTTTCAAGTGACGAAGTCCAAAATATGAGTGAGGGAGAAAAGCTTAAGCTCATTTTTAAAGCAGGTTTATCAACAAAAGATGAGGTAAGTGAGCTTTCAGGAAGAGGTGTGGGAATGGATGTTGTTAGCACAAATATTGAGAAACTTGGTGGTGAAATCGATATTAGTACTGAAAAAGGTGTCGGTACTCAATTTTCAATTTCTATTAAGGGTTAAACATCCTATTTTTTATAATCTTTTTCCCATGTCGGTTGTTAGAAAGTTTGAAAAAAATTCTTAAAAAAAGTTTCTTTTAAAATTACTTTAGTGTTACCTGTATTAAGTCATTTTAATAGAGGTAACTTAATGACAAAGGTTGTTCCTTCATCTATCTTTGAGCTGACTTGAATATCACCGTTAAGGTCTATAACTTCTTTTTTTACTGCATCCATCCCCACGCCTCTTCCAGATATATCTGTGACATCTTCTTTCGTTGAAAAACCAGGAAGAAAAATTAAGTTCAATATTTCTTGTTTTTTAAAATTTGATATTTCATCTTTTGATTTTAATCCATCATCGAGGGCTTTTTTCTTAATTTTATCTAGGTCAATCCCTTGTCCATCATCTTGTATTTCTATTTCAAAGTCTCTTTTATCCTTTTTAAAGAGGAGTTTAATTTTTCCTTTTTGCGGTTTTGTTTTAGCAATCCTTTCATCTTCAGGTTCAATTCCATGATCAACCATATTTCTAAAAATATGAATAGAGCTATTTATAAATTTTGAGTATTTATTAGTATCAACCAATATTTCTTCACCTGATATTTTTACTTCTATTGATTTATCCTGCCTCTGTGCTAATTCATTGACTAAAGAAACATAGCGCTCAAATTTTGTTTTAATATCTGAATAAAGGTACTCTTTTTTTATATAATCTATGTAATCTGACGTGACGTTAAATTGTTTAGCTCTTTTTAACACTTCGGAGACTTGAATGGCACTTCCTTCTTCAACGAGAGCTTTATTAGCAGCTTCTACTATGATCCTATTTGTTTTCATAAAGGATATCAGTTTTTCATCCAATAATTTTATCGATCTTTTCATGTTTCCTACTTTCTCTTCAGAAATGGCGGTTTCTATATTATCTATTAAGTTTGTTATTTTTTTTAAACCAAAAAGACCAAATCTTGCTTTTAAAGTATGAAAGCCTCTAAAAAGAAGTTCTTTTTCCCCTTTATAGGAAAAATAAAAATCATGGATAAGAGTTTGTGTGTCAAAAATAAGATCCACAAACTCAAGAGGATTTTGAAGGCATTTATTTATAAATTCAATATTTTCTTTATCTCTATTTAATTGTTCTTTTAGTTCTACTTCTTTTGTTTTGTCTGATGCAATAATAACTATTTTATCTACTTTTATTTTCGATTCTTTCTCATAAATTGGTCTGAATTCTAATTCTATATGTTTTTTTTTCGTTCCTTCAAATTTTTTAGGTGCAAGTCCTTTTAGGTCTCTAAAAGAAAATTTACTTTCAAAAACCTTCTCAATCCATTTTTTAAAAATGTCTCTTTTTTCTCCCTCTTGGAATAAGACATCCCATATTTCTATTTTTTCTACCTCAGACTCTGTTAAGTTAACTTCCAGGAGGTCTTGAGAGACTCTTGTCGCACCTTCTTCAATAATTCCTTCTTTATTAATTGTTAAAAAACCCTCGCTCAAACTACCAAGCAGTAAATCGCGCTTTTTTTTCTGATTGAAGATTTGTTCCATCATAATTTCAGTACTTTCCATTTCCAGTTCAAGAGCGTAAGTTTTTTCTTTTACTTTTTCTTCCAAGTTATCTTTAAGGTCTGTAACTTCTTTTAGATGTTTTTTGTTTTCCACATAGGTTCCAGTATAGTTATTGGCTGCAACTATCAGAATAGATGTGGTTGATATTATCATCCCTAATGAGACTAGGCCGTACGATTGGATTAAACCTAGAGCGTTGAAAAGATCATTAAACACTGAAATAACTAAACACATTATGCCAATAAAAAATATTTTCGCTCCACTTACTTTGTTTTTTATTCCCATAACAGTCATGAATAACAAAAGAAAACTTGTTAAAAAGGCGACTAAAAAGGAAAAGGTTCTAACGATATGGAAAATCTTTATATTAAAATCGATTAAAAGGTATAAAAATATTATTGCAACGATTGAAGCAGTTAAACTATAAAAGACACTTAGTTTAGGTAATTTTTTATAAAATAGTTCCGCCACTTTAAACTGGGTATACATCATTCCAGGCATCCCAAAATATGACGCGATTAGGGCATTTTTTGGTGAAATAAAGCTTGTTACAAAGTCTAGGTTAAAAAAGAAAAAGGGAAAGATAAGGCAACCACTCAACCCAGAAAATAGATAAAACTCATTTTTTGTTTTATAAAAAACAAATATTAAAAAAATACCAAAAAGGAGAAAGGCAAAGCCGGAGATACTTCTAAAATTACCTCCAAAAAAAAGTAAAAGAGAAAGTTCTGGATCAAACTTTTTGTAGGGTCTTAAATGAAAAGGGAGTTGATAGATTCCTTGCATGAGGATTGAATTAATTCTAATTGCAATGGTATGCTTTTCTTTTGTGATTTTAAATTTTATAGGTATTGGCTGCAATGAAAAATACCGGTTTACTGAATCTTTATCTGACCTTTCATAAACCGCCTTACCGTCCAAGTAAACCTTTGTCTCAGCCATATAAGTATCGATTAAAAGTCTTACGTCTTTTCCGATTAGGTCTTTTGAAAAATGAAATTTACCTTTATACCAGCCAACCTTATAGAGCTTTTCATCATTATAGGCATTTTTCCAAGAACCAGGAGTCTTAATATGAACCCAATTCTTTCCAAATTTTTCTTTGGGGTTTTTATTTTCTAAGTTATCGATTCTAGTAAAGGCCCAATTACCGGTTAGTGGGAAAGGTTTATCTAAATTTTCAATTTTTATATTACATGAAAAGCATTTTTCTTCAGAAGAAGAACTATGAACTTCTCTGTTAATTAGTATTAACCCAAAAATTACAATAATTCTAAGAATTAACATAGAAAAACGATTCATAATAATTTCAAATTAAATGTTAAATCAACCATTTACCTAATCGGAATTAATAAGAAAAAATTGATTAGAAAGGTTTTTTTTATGTTTTTTTCAAATAATATTTTTTTATAAAGTAAAATAGAATGACTTATATATCTTGACCTATTCTTTGTATCGATCCTTAATGTTTTTTTTGATTTTGACATCTACATTGGGCCGAAATTAGGATAAAATGAGGTATTAAATCCCTTTTTGAATTAAATGAATTTCTTTAAGAACTTCATCAGGAATTTTTGCCTTTTGGTTTTTTCCATAATCGTAATAAACAACTAGTCCACTTCCAACTGCAGCCAATTTATTATCATTTGATTTGGAGGCAACTGCGTAACTCATTAAAAAGCGGTCTTCTTGGATTTCATCTATGACGGCACCAATCGTGATCTGATCAGGGTAGGAGAGAGGTCTAATGAATTTACATGTGGTCTCAGCAAGGATGGGACCTATTTTAAGGTTTTTCATAATATCCATTATTTTTACTTTTCCAAAATAAACAATTCTAACGCTCTCAAAATACCTAAAGTAAACAATATTATTAACATGTTGAAAGGAGTCCATTTCTCCCCAGGCTATATCTTGCTCGATTTGCACAGGAAAATCGTTGATTGATCTTTTCAAGTTCGAGTCCTTTTTTAAAACACCGTTAATTGATTGATGATAAGTTTTTGTTTTTTGATCTAGCTATAACTTTACTTTGGTTTGGCCAAATTTAACACTATTAAAAATTAAGTAACGATTTCTTTTTTAAAGCACTATTTCAAATATAGTTTTTGTCTATGTAACAGATGGGATTGTTATTTATCAGAAAAACTTTGATTAGATTTATAATTAATGGAGGAGGTATGTCATGGGAATGTTACCCAAGACACTTGTCTGTGATGAAAACTTACTCGACAAAGACTTGTTTGGAAAAACTTATATTGTGACTGGCGCCAACAGTGGTATTGGGCTAACAACTTCAAAACAACTTGTTAAACAAGGTGCTCATGTCATTATGGCCTGTAGGAATACTAACGACGGCAAAAGGATTAAAAAGAAGTTTGAAAAACTAAATTATAAAGGGTCATCAAAAGTTTTAAAACTAGATTTGGCGGATCTAAATTCTGTAAGGGATTTTGCTGAACTCTTTTTGAATGATTATAAAAAACTGGATGGACTCATAAACAATGCAGGTATTATGATGTGTCCTAAAAGCTACACTAAGGATGGTTTTGAAATGCAGTTTGGGGTCAATCATTTGGGCCATTTTCTCTTAACCGAATTATTAATGGACATCTTAAAAAAAAGTGCTCCCTCACGTATCATTATCCTTTCTAGTAGCGCTCATGATTCGTTACCGGGCCTTGTTAAATTTGCGGATATTGACCTAAAAGATCCTCATTTTAAAAAGAGGAAATACAATAAGGCAGCTGCTTATTGCCAGTCAAAGTTTGCGAATTTTCTTCATGCCAAAAGTTTGGCGAGAAGGTTAGAGGGAACAGGAGTCACTGCTATTAGTGTTCACCCTGGTATGGTTAAAACGAACCTCTCTAGACATATGATGCCCGATTGGGTTCAAAAAACTATTGGAAACTTAATCTTTAGAATAATTGGTGTGATCAATCCTGATGATGGTGCCCAGACCAGTTTGCATACTCTCTTAGATGAAGACATTCCTGACCACGCTGGGGAATATTATTCCCAGACTTCAATGTATCGGGATAAGGATTGCAATGAAGGGGGATGGCCTATGAAGTCGCCCAACCCAAAGGCCAATGACCGAAACTTGGAAGATGGTTTATGGTCCTTAAGTTGCTCGGAAGTTGGCATTAGTGAAAGTAAGCCTTTAAAAAAGAGTGCTTAGGAAGCTTAAGTACGGCCTTAAGTTTCTTTTTCCTCTTTTGGCGCTGGAAAGTAATCGGCTTTTTCTCCAATTAAATGGCCTTTTGGCATGGGTTTCCCTAATTCTTCAATGCTTATAACTGATGCACCTAGATTTAAAGACTTTCTCAATTTATCCATTGTTTTAGGAGCAAAGGGAGAAAGCATAATCATGATATTTTTTAAAATGAAAAAGCTTGAAAAGAGAGCATCTTTTCTTTGTTCCATGTCGAAGCGGTCATCATGTGGCTTAAATTGAGTGAAGAGGCTATTAATAATACGAGCGTAGTTTTCAATCATAAAAAGAATTTTAGGGTAATCAGCTTTTTCCATCATTCTTATATAATTTTGAACAATCTTATAAGTTTCCTTTTTTGTTTTTCCTATGAGTTTTCCTGTAGGTACTTTACCATCAAACTTTGAGTGGACCGCTGATATTGGTTTCTCAAAAGCAGCATTTAAAGGTCCGGCCAAAAATTCATTTCTTTTTTGAAATGTCTCAAAGTCAAAGTTTGAATTCTTTTCAGGAAGACTTAAAAGAGAAAGAAAGTAGCGGACTTGATCTGAGTCATAACCCATCTCTTCAAGAAACTGGTCACCTGTGTAGAAATTGCCAGTCGACTTACTCATCTTTTGGCCATCCATATGGAGGTGGTAGTTGCTGAAGATATCTGTTAATTGAAGTTCACCCTTCTTTGGCATGCGGTTTTTTGCCTCTTGGGTTCCAAGCCACATCGCTCCTTGCATTAGGACGTAAAAATAAACGTTATCTTGTCCTAAAAACTGATAAACATTGGATTCTGGATCTGTCCAAAATTCTTTATAGAGCTCAGGATCCAGACCCTTTTTCTTTAATGCCGTTTGGGTAAAGCTTATAGGGGCAATAAGAGACTCAGGCCAGACATAAAGAGACTTGTTTTCCATGCCTTCATCTCTATCTTTTGGAACGGGAATGCCCCATGAAACATCCCTCGTTATAGAACGATGGGCCCATCCATCCATAAGCTCTGTTTCAATATCATTATTGGTAAGGGTTTGTTTTCCTTTTTCAAGGTCAACAAGGTTATCAAACTGAACAACAATTTTTTTCCCGGGTGCATAACGGCTCTTGTGCTTGGGAAGCTCGACCTTCAGTCCTTTAAAAGTTTCTTCGTCTTTATTAGAAAAAACAAGAGAAGGGTAGACTGTGTTGATTGTTTCTAAGTAAACGCTTTTTCTCCAGGTCTTTTTCTTTCCCTCTATCCATTCTTTGAGTTCATCAGTGACTTGCCACATATCGAGCCACCAATGGTCAGTGTCTTTTAAAACCGGTTTACCATCGCTAACTGTGCTTTTTGGGTTTTTGAGTTCACTGGCTTTATAATTAGCACCACAGGAGTCGCACTCTTCGCTATAAGCTTTTTTATGGTCGCACTTCGGGCATTCTCCATAGACGAAGCGGTCGGGGAGGAACATTTCTATCTTGGGGTCATACCATTGCTCAGAAGTTTTTTTAGTGAGGAACTTATTATCGTGAAGTTTTCTTAAAAAATCCTGACAGTAATTCTTGTGGTGTTCGAATGTTTCCTCTCTGGAGGTTCCTGTATAAACATCAAGCTCAATAGAATAGTCTTTAAGTGTCTTTTGTTGCTTTGAATGTATCTCATCTATGAACTCTTTTGTGGATATATTCTTTGTTTTGGCCGCAACCTCAGAGTTCGAGCCGTGGTCGTCTGTACCGCAAACAAAAAGAACGTTTTCAGGACCGATCAGCATTTTTAGCCATCGTGAGTAAATATCCGCAGGAACATGAGCACCGGCCAGGTGACCAATATGAAGAGGGCCATTAGCGTAGGGCATCCCCGCTGTGACGACGGCTTTTTTAGGCTTTTTTACTCTATGTAATACCTTGGCCAAATCATCTTGGAGGCCTTTTAGTTCTTCATCAATCATCGCTTTGTTCCTGACTAGTTTTAAAAACGACATACTAGCCAATTTGACGTCATTTATCCATTTTAAACTGGAGGTCATGAGAGGAGATTTGTTCTAGGATTGAAATAAAAAGGGCTTTAAACTCCATCAAGGTTCTAAAAGCCCTTGCTCAGGCCCAGTAATGCTCCGCATTTTAAGTTTTTGTAAAGGATGCCAAAAGTAAAGCTCACAGTCTACCCACGGTAGTCTTCACTTTTAGAAAGGTCGATGTATTGCGTTCCCATGAACTCTTCATGAGTACTATGAATACCAATTTTATTTTGATTTTTGAGGGGAAAATATTTAGTCGATTAAACGACTTAAGTAGACCAACGGTAGGCCTACTTAAGAAATATTTAATTGATTTTTTTAATAGGAGTTTTAGAGAAGTTCGTGATTAAGCCTTTCAAGATCTAATTCGAACATATACTTTCCAACGACAGGTAGTTTTGCATTGGCTATAACTTTGACAAAAATTGGTGCCCTAAAGTCACTATAATCTAGTTCTTGTGTTGGGTGAACCCAAAGCTCAATCTCACCAATCCCACTTTTAACTTTTAACCTCAAGCAGTTGCTAACGCCATTAACTGTTTCTTCACCTATGAATGTTATAGATCCAAACCCGTACCTTTTGGTTTGAACCTGTTCTGTTTTCATATCCTCTAGTACCTGCATAAGCTTATCGTAATTCCCTATGACCGCTGGTATTGCCCTATCATCTAGAGAGTCTCTTTTTTTAATGGGAAGCCACCACTTCTTATCAACATCGTAACTGCCACCTAAATAATAATTATTTCCTTTTTTAATAACTTGAAGGTTCATGAGCCCACTTTTAACCGGGTTATCGCTATTTTTTTTAATTCTAAGACCCATCATATCTTTGTTGAGGTCTAGTCCTGTTTCAACGGCAGGGAAAGCGGGTGTTTGGAAAACGATTGCTGTAATAAAAGACAGTATGATTAGGATTGCTTTTTTCATAAGTGACACCTACTAGGAAAAGAAGTTGGTAAATAAAAAGTTGCTTTTTTATAGCACTTTTTCCGGCGAGTAGGTGGTGAAATGACTCAATGTGTAAAAAGTTCTCGGTTCCTTACTTCTCTAATCAGTCCTCTAATAATTCTCAATAAAAACAATGGCTTAATGGCTTTAAAAAGGTCATCAATAAAAGTACTTGTTGTGGTTTAGGAGACCAGAAATAAAAAATCCTCCAGCTAAGTGGAGGATTTTTTATTTCTTATTAACTTTGCTTTATTTTAGAGGATTGGAGCTATGAAGTCTTCGATACCTTCACCATGCTCATCTGGGAATGCGTAACCTTTCTTAATTTGTTTTCCATCTTTGTAGAGGATGAAAACTGGACTGCTGGTAACACCTTCTTCATTTGCAATTTGGTTTAATTCTGCAAAGGCTTCATTTTTAGGGTTCCACCAAACTTTATAAACATCAGTTAGGTGACCATACCTCTCGTGAACAGCTGGAACCGATCCAAGGTTTTCAAGAAGTAGGCAGTGTACGCAATATGTAAGTCCATATTTAACTAGTACTGGCTTGTGAAAAGAGGCCTTGATAACTCTTTCTTCGAAGTCTCTTTGACCATGAATTGTGTGGTGTCTATTCCATGGGCTATTGTGGTCTATTTCGAACATTGCCCTTGGTGTGTAGTAGTAACCAGGTTGTCCTAGTCTAGTGATTTCTTTTTGAAGAAGTCTTAATTTTTGAAGCATTTTCCAAGATGCGATTCTCGCCTCATCTGCGCTTCCTCTTTGTAGGTGATTTAGGTAAGTTCTAACTTCGTTGTTAAAAACATTATCAAGCTCTTGGAGTGTAAAAATTCCGTCTTTGTTACCTTTTGTTGTGTCGTTATACCATGAAAGGGATTTAAAAAACTTTTCGCCTGCGTGAGATCCTACTGGTGCATAAGGTGTTTGAACTGCTCTAATATAAGAACGAATGAAAGGACGGTTATTTGGTAATCTTACAAGTTTGTCGAAAAGGGACTTTAATTCTTCGTCTTTAAAATCTTCACTTTTGTAGCTTTCAAATAAGTTACGGTATTCGTTATAACTTGTTTCACTTTGCGCTTGTGCTTCAGATGGGCCAAAAGCAGTTAGAATTAGGGCCAAAAGAAGTGTTGGTAGGGTCAATAATTTCATCATGGTACCTCACTAGGAAAAGATTCGTTTCACTCTCAAAAAGATGATCTTTCCTATCAGTTCTTGGGACTTGTCTCAAGAAAATAGGTTGCCATGCGTAAAAATTTTAGGCTAAGTGTTGCGTTAAAGAAAAAGGGCCAAAGTAATATCAGATGCTTAGGAATAGCTTAGGGAAGAGACCTCCACTATTTTATTAATTTGAGGGAACTTTTCGTGAAGGGCGCTCCTGATTGAATTTAGGAGGGTTTGCTTGGTTTTTCCTTCGCTGTCGTATTCAACAATGAGCTTAATAATAAGGATGTCATTATCTAGGTCAACAACTTCGAGAAGCCCTTGGTGAGTTTTTAAAAAAGGGTTGATCCTCTCCTCTACATAAGATTCTATTTTGCGTCTCATAAATATTGCTCCAGAGCTCTAAGGTTTCGCTTTATGGCCCTAAGAGCAACATAATTTATAGATGAATGTCTAGTCAAAGTGTTTAAAGGAAGGTTTAATTTCATGCTCATAAAGTGATCAATCTGGAGTGTTTTATGATGGATACCGAGAAAATTTTAAGTATGATTAACTTGAACCCAAGAGATTTTGAGAACGTTCACGGTTATTTAAACATGGTCGAGCTTTCTGTGTTCGAAGAGCTGGCCAAAACCGACATAAAGCAAAGTGGTATGTTTACATTAGGTGCCGAGCACAAAAAAGAGCTTACAAAGTACTTTGAAAAGCAAAACGCACAGAGTTGAGAAAGGCTGCTTTCAAAATAAAGGGACCGCCCCACTTATCTCGAGTTTCGGGTCCTAATGTTGTCCTTTAGCTCAAAGGGTTTGATTGCAAGAAGAGTCAATACAGCTTCGGAAGCCTTTATAAGAAGCTGTTCGGCTTTTTTCGAATTGAGGGGTTTGTTTGGATCTTTTCCTTCCTCTAATAAGAAGTTAAATGCCATTTTTTCTAATTTCTCTTGAAACATCATATGTTTTTCTTTTTTTATAGAAGTTTAAGACTCACTCTGAGTTGTACAGTAAACCTTGGAAAAATCAAGGGACTTTAAAAAATGTTGGAAAATTTGCTCAGTTTTTCCCCACCTTTTAATTGGTTTTTTAGGAGAAAGCGCCATTTTTCATTACTTGTAAAAGCGAGTAACCTATAAATGATTTCAACAAATCTTAAGTGAGAAAGAGATCATGAAAAAAAGAGTTTTAATCCTGCCTTTATTAATTTTTCTTGTTTGGGGGTTGGGTTCGGGTTTTTTAGCGAGAAAGGTCATTTCTATAAAAAAACCTTATAGGCCATTGACTCCATTAACGGAGCCTGATTACCAAAATAATGACGCTTGGGTATCTAGACCTGACTTTTTTAACCCGAGCTTGTGGCCCCTTAATGAGCATAAAGTTCAATCAGAGCTAAAAGTAGATGTTTTTTACATCCACCCAACCGCTCTTTGGGTAGGGAATGCATGGAATTATGATTTAAAGTCACCTAGTTTTGTTTTGAATATTATAGATAAATCTATTTCTGAGCACTCGTCAGTTTTTAATCAATGTTGCCGGATCTATGCACCCCATTATAGGGAGGCGGGTCTTGGAGCTTCAAGGAGTAGCGAAAACTTTGTGTCCCGAGTGAAGGCCTTTGAATTTGCCTATAAGGACCTTTTAAAGGCCTTTGACGTTTTTATTAAAAAACATAATAAGGGAAGGCCATTTATTTTGGCCGGTCATAGCCAAGGAACATTGCATGCGATGAGGTTAATCAAAGACCGTATTGACGGGAAGGAGCTTCAAAATAAATTTGTGGCCGCTTATGTTCTTGGTTACAAATTCCCAAAGGACTATTTTAAAAGGGTTTATAAAAAAGTTAAACCTTGCCAAAAGAGAGATGATATCGGTTGTGTTATTCATTGGGACAGCTTTGATGAAGGAAGTGCTTTGGAGAAAATCAAGGGCATTCACTGGTACCCAACCGGGTGGGAGTCTGTCACAGGGAAGGATGTCTTGTGTACAAATCCGCTTAGTTGGAAAGTCGATGAAGTTCTTATGGGGAGGGGGAACCATAAGGGGATGTTAAAGTCTGTATCAGAACAAAATTATGACTATGAGGAAAAGAAAGTATGGGCACAATGCCGAAAGGGAAGGCTTTTTGTAAAGGCTTTGGATTTGTGGAATTTTAAGGTCTGGCGTTTTCTTAACTGGACCAGAGAACTTTACGATGGGAATTTACACTTTTTTGATTTTCAGCTTTTTTTCAAAGACATAAGAAAAAATGCCTCTGAAAGAATAGAGGCATTTTATATAAATGAAGAGAGTAAAGATTTTTATGAGACAAAAATAGAGATTCAATGAGAAAGGCGGATTACACCCTCTTCCTCTCCCTATTTATAAGATTCCAAATCTTTTTCAATTTCTGGAAAATAAGTGACAAACCTTGAAATAAGTTTTTTCCTAATGGCAGGGTCGGTGTTTTTCTTAAGGCTCTCAGTTGCATAGCTTAAGGCTTCACTTTCTGATTTTATATTTTGCTTCATGAAAATCATAGAAGTTGTAATATTAAGTGAGTCTGGAGAAAAACGTCCTTGTTTATCGAGAAGTACTTTTCTCGCTGACTCGGCTCCAAAGAAAGAAACTTTATCTTCTCCGGATAAGCTCATTTGGTTAACTAAATTAATTGCCATACCCCTAATGAAGCTTTCTTCTGGGGTAAAACCTTTTAGAGTTTCTTTAAGGTGGTTAAAGTTCTCCTCTTTGTTTTTGTCAATTTCTTTAAGTGCTTTTCCTATGAGGGCGCCATAATCTGGATTTTCATCCATGACAAAGCCAGCAGATATCCAAACGGCAAAGTCCTCGGCTTCTGGGCTATTTTTAAAAAATCTTTGCGTTTTTTTAAACAGACGCGCGACTTGAGGGTCACTTTTTATTTTGTTCCAATAAGGGTCTTCATTGTAAATCCTTTTCTTCGTTGGGCCGGCATTTTCGTCGCTACCTGTCGGAACTGGGCCTTGGGAGGAACTCGTTTGGCCTTCTGGAGACTTATTTGATGGATCATTACCAGAAGCAGCCTTTAACTGTGGGCCTTCTTTTTTGCTTGTGTTAGAGGGGGTGCTTTGTTTCGATTCCGCTCCTGTTTTTTCGGAAGAACTCCTCTGGCCAAGATAAACCCCTCCAGCAGCAATTAAGGCAAGTAAAAGAACAATAAGTATATTTTTTGAGTTCATAGGTTCTCCCGGAAGTTTGGTTTAGGTCAATTAAAAATTTAATTTTATGCTTGGAATTATTGTATCGGTTTTTATAAAAAAAAGGAGCCTTTTTTATAAGTCTTTTTCAAATATGGATTTAATTCTTAAAACTTCTTCTCCAGAGCATTGGCCTTCCGGGCACCTCTTTATGGTATAACATTCGTTATTCGATTCTTCGCTAAGGTCGAAGTCACTTCCCCCTCTCACGAGAACCCCTTCCACAAGGTAATTTTTTGTATTAATGACAGGAGAACCTGAGTTTCCTTCAAAAGTATCTGAATTAATAATAAATTGATCGTCATCCTCATTATCTCTAATTTTGGCGTTCATTGAAAACTTGAGGGGAAGACCTTGAGGGTAGCCAATAACAGCGAGTTTAGACTCTTTCAAAACACTACCTCTCTGCCTCATTTTAAGTGGTTTTCTGCCAATGACAGAGCGGTCAAGCTTCAAAATGGCGTAGTCCAAAGATTCATTTTGCTTTAGGACCTCTGTACACCTATAAACATTTTGGGCCTCAAAGTTTGACGGTGTAATATTTAGAGGGTTACTTTTAAAACCAAAGACCCAAAAACTTTCTTCACAATCATTTCGATTTTCAACGCAGTGAGATGCGGTTAAAAGAACATCTTTTTCGATGAGAAAGCCACTGCATGTCCCAAGTGAGGGTTGAGATGAAATCTTCTCGTGAAAGGCATCATGGTTTGGACAGATATTCAGGTCCTCTAAGAGGTCTTGGTTAATAAGATATTGCTCATCAACGTATTCTAGTTTGTATCTTGGAACTTGGATGGCGACTGACCTTCCTAGTTTTCTGACTTTTTTGCCTCTCACTTGGTGATAGTCTAGGATATCGTTTTCCCCGTAGATGATAGGGGATGGCTTGATTATAAACAGAGGGTCGTTTACAACTGGTCTAGAATGATCACAGCCTAGAAAGAGTGTTAGAAAACTCAAAAAAGGGACCAAATGATGCATTCTTTCCCCCAGAAGGCGATTGACTGACCAAGTATTGCATTTTGAAAAAAAGTTTACCAAAGTGATCTACAAAAATTAAATGATTGATCTTATTCTTAGGCAAGGCACAATGAATTATAAAAAAAATGGAATCAGGATTTATAAGACTTTTCTCTGTTTAATGGCCCTTTTCCTCATTACGAAAGCGGCTTTTGGAAGCACTGGAAGTTTTGAGTGCACGGACGGGTCACCCGCAAACCGTTCTTTCTTGAGTCTTAACTTTACGCAAATTGATGATGAGGAAGTTCTTTTTAGGTTTAGAATTTTGCCTTTCATGAGAAATGGCAAGGCCAATGAAAATGTTTCCTCATTTTTAAAAGGTTGGGGAATTTCTACGAATGGGTTTCAGAGACCTATCTTTGAATTGAGTTTAAAGGCCAGTCAATGTCGAGTTCTAAAGGAAAGTGAAGCACCTTTAGTTGATTGTTTCCTTGGAAAGGGGACGAGGTTTAAGGTCAGAGATACTTTAACGAATAAAACTGCGGAAGGTGTCTTATCTTGGGGGCAGTTCCATATGAGGAGGCAAGTTGAGACTTTTGTTATGTTTCGTTCTGAGGACGGCCAGTTTAAAAAAAGTCATGAAAGCATAAAGATCTTTTTTACGGGACAAAACAAAAAGAGGGAAATCTCCCGCCTCGATTCGGTTTACCATGGCCAGTTTTGCCACTGGAATTGAGAAGGGCCAATGGCCTAGTGGAGGTATGAGTTAAAGGAATTCTCAAAGGAGCTTTGAAAAGTTTCCTGAATCTTTACGTACTGAAGCCTAAGGTCCTGAAGAAGCTCTTCCCAATAATTCGCTTCATAGAAGTGAGGAAAGGCGTTAATAAAGGCTGGGTCTTTTGACCTCTTAGCAATCCAAGCCGCAAAGTGGATGTAACGGAGAGTTCTCAAGGGCTCAATCAGCTTTAAAGATTGACGGGAGAGTGGCCTCATGGATTGGTAAGCTTCCAAAAATATTTCCCTGTCTTCTAAAGCATACTTATCTTCTCCCGGAACAATTAACCAGATATCTTGAATGGCCGGACCACATAGCATGTCATCAAAATCAATAAAGAAAGGGCCTTCTTGGTCCCGCCAAATAATATTACCCCAGTGACAGTCCCCGTGAATCCTATGATAGGTCTCTTTTTCAAAAGCAGGGGCCACGAGCTCATCAATTCTTTCAAAGATGGCATTAAAACTTTCTTTTAAATGCTCTGGAATAAAGTTTTCCTTAAGGAGGTAATCTAGGTTTTGCCTACCAAAAGTCAGCGTGTTTATTTTAAGGCGGTGGTGAGAGGCCCTTTGCTCACCAATCGTATGGACTCTGGCGAGGAGGCGTCCTAAAATTTGGAGCTGTTCTTTAGACATATCCTGAGGGGCCCTCCCCCCTTTTTTAGGAAAAAGAGTAAAAAAGATCTCTTGTTCTGGAACTTTAAAAAGAGTTTTTTCTTGAAAAATTAAAGGAGCAATTGCTGGTATTTCGGCCTTATCAAGGTCCATTAAAAACTGATGCTCTTCTTGGATCTGTTCTTTAGTCCAACGACCAGGTCTATAAAACTTGGCTATTAAAAACCGCTCACTTTCACTTTTAATTTTTTCAGCGGGAAGGTCGATTTCTATTTCATAGACTCTGTTTTCCATACTGTTAAGAGGAAGGCAGCGACCCGTGGTTTTAAAACCCAGCGATTCAACAGCGCTTAAAACGGTTTCGGGACCTAACTCATAAAAAAATTGGGTAATATTATCACCCCAAACATAGGAACTCATGAACGACCTTTTGGAATTGAACAGTCCTTTCTTATAGCTGAAATAATCATTAAAGTTAAGGGCCATTGTAAAGTTGTTAGTGTTCAAGGGTTAATTAATTGACTAGAATAGAACTAGATAACTATGACAAAAAAGAGGAGAGAGAGATGGAGAGGCCTTCTTTAGAGTTTATTGATTTACGCATTGAAGACAGGGTGGCCTTTGCCTTCCTTAATAGACCTGAGAAACTCAATGCTTTGAATGAGAAACTATGGTTTGAAATTGGAGAGTTGGCCGATTGGGCGAGTGAAAGTAAAGAAGTCAGGGCCCTTATTCTTTCAGGCCATGGTGGAAACTTTACGGCGGGAATCGACCTCAAATTTGTGATGGAAATGCAAAAGCGGTATTTTACTGACCCTGAAGGGGTGAGACAGGAGCACCTAAGAACTTATATAGGAAAGTTACAAGCCTCTTTTAATGCCCTAAGAAATTGCGAAAAGCCCACCATCGCGGCCATTCACGGTCATTGTATTGGTGGGGGAGTCGATTTAATTACGGCCTTTGATTTAAGGTATGGGACCAAAGGATCTACTTTTTCCGTGAAAGAAGTGGACCTTGGGATTGTCGCTGATATAGGAACTCTTCAAAGACTTCCTCTTTTTATTGGAGAGGCAAAAACAAGGGAGCTTGCTTTTACGGCAAGAAACTTTGATGGGGCCGAGGCTCATAGGCTAGGCCTTTTAAATGACTGTTTTGAAACCCCGGAAGAAATGAGTGAGGCCTGTAAAAAAATGGCCCAACAGATTGCAAGCAAGTCACCTTTAACGATTAGAGGCATAAAAAAGGTTTTAAATTATAATGAGGACCGGAATCTTAAGGATGGCCTTGATTATGTGGCCAATTGGAATGCGGCCTCTCTTTTTTCAGATGATCTAAAAGAGGCCTTCAGTGCTTATATGGAAAAGAGGATGCCCGAGTTTAAAGATTAGGAGGCCTCACCTCTTATAAAATTTCCGACTTTTTCTAAAAATGAGAAAGGGTTTCTAAATTT
>MDTD01169190.1_pt1 | contig 18841 bp, 17 predicted proteins | sample 811221 | NCBI WGS metagenome assembly MDTD01 (sample SAMN05326646, study PRJNA326480) | marine metagenome | isolation source: seawater | place: Pacific Ocean: South West | collected 2011 | reverse complement strand
TAGCCAGCCCTGCCGCGTCATCCTTAGCAGCGTTGATGCGTTGGCCAGTGGAAAGGCGCTCCATGGCCGTATTCATCGAACGCTCGTTCTTAACCAGCGCATTCTGAGCAATCGATGCGTTTACGTTTGTATTAACAACAGCCATAGTGGCCTCCTAACTCCCCTGAATTAAATGGCATTTCAGCTGACTTTCAGCAGAAATACGTCCACACATAGATAACATCGGCCATCAAAATGTTTTCTTTAGGGAGTGACTACAAAATATTGGCCTGAAAATTGCTTGAATCATCACGTTGCCGGGCTAACTCGTTCAAAAGTGGCGCATGCCGATTTTTTACAAGCCCAAAGTGACTCGTAAAAACTTCAATCAGAGGCAAAAGTATGTACGCAGCAACGCTGGAACCCCTGCTCCAACAGTGTAACGAGGCCGTTTCAATGGCAAAGGCCGGGGCGATAGACGATGCCCGGATATGTTTGGATAGGATCCGCCTTCTTCGATCCATGCTCGCTCAGAACTCTCACGATGTGATTTCAGAGCGTTCAGTGCAGCGTGAGTTTGCCAGACATCCCGAACTTTTGCGTTCTTACGTCGAGGTGGCCGCGTCAGTGAACGAGCGATTGGCGCTCCTGCATCAGTGGATTACCGAGTCCCGCGCGTCTTTTACAACTGGCGAGTTGCGGCAATCTCACGCCGGTATGAACCTATTTATAGACGATGCTTTGCCGGGTATTTGGGATTTTGCCCAAGATATCGTCATTGTGACTGACCTCGACGGTGAGGTGATCAGAAGAGCCCTCCGCGCACGTGGACAAAAAAAGTTTGTTTGGATTACCGAATCGGTTGAGCAGAGACAAATTTTGGATGCTGAAGATGGGGACGAGGTCGACACGCTGGTGGTAAAAGCAGGGGAGTTTCCTGAGCGATCAGAACTGCAGGAAATGCTGTGCGGGGTTTCTGTGCCGCGCGCTTCGCTGATTACTACCGAGGCCACTTCTGATGACGAGAAGCATTTCTTTACAGTTGCTCGGGCCGTTGGCGCGGCGGTAATCGGTAGCACTACAACCCAATGGTTGCCTCAGATGACCTCAGAACAATGGATAGCAGGATTGCCCAATCTGGCTTCTCTGCCGTCGGTCATGTCGATTCAACCAGAATTTGAGGGGGCCGATGTCCTGGTCGTCTCTCCTGGCCCGTCGTTAGCGCAGGATTTAGAGCTCCTGTCGCAGGTGCAGGATCGCTTTCTCATCGTTGCTAGCGTAAAGGCACTCTCGGCACTTTTTGACGCGGATATACGCCCTGACTTCGCGATATGGCAGGACCCGCGCGACCATAGCGAAGCCATTCCCAACCGACCTGAAATTGCCGGTGTCGGCCTAATTTTGAACGAAAGCTGTCATCCGGCATTTTATGAAGCGCCCTTTGCGACACACTTTGCCTACCCTGATCCCGGATTTCTGAGCAGCGACGTGAGTAAAGTCCTGCACGGTGAGTCAGCGTGTCAATTTTCGGGAACTTCTGTTTCAACGCTTTCTGTCGTGATGGCCATGGAGTTCGGCGCTAAGTCCGTCACGCTGATAGGGCAAGATTTGAGCGTCGCGGGCGGGCAATACGTAAGCGGAGATGTCACTACTGATGCTTCGAGCCCCCATCAAGGTGACTACCTAACCTGTGAGGGGATTGCGGGAGAGCAATTGCCGACACTACCGAATTATTACTCCTTCATCGCTGAGTTTCAAAATATTGCTCACTATTTCAACACATCGACGATTCTTAACAACTCAACAGCGCGTGGGGCTTATCTGGATGGGTGGAACCATATCCCCTTCTCACAACATCCCATAGTTTTGGCTCCGTCTGAAGGTTTAGTCTTTGAGAAAAAGAATATAGGGGAGCAGTATGGATTAGCTAACCCGGATCGGAGATCAGAGTTGTCTGCAGCTCTTCACGCCACGGTTTCTTGTCTTGATCATGGCGCCAGAATCTGCGACGAAATCCAAAGAGAGTGTCTGGAGAGAGTTCAGTCCGGTAGCAACGATTGCACGGTAATTGACATGCTTGAGACACGCCTAAAACTTATTATGGACGAGGAGTGTCCGATACTCCGGTACTATACTTCGCGGCAGTCCATGGCCTTAATAGCCGCTACCGAGTCAGTCCAAAATTTAGAGCAGAACCTTCGCATCTCCGCGGATTACTACGACTCGATTGCACAGGCATCTAGGCAATTGATTACACTGTGCGAAAGGGCAATCGCCGACCTAGGTCGTGCGCAGGAAAACGCAGGGGCGTAAGCCATGTCGCAGCATTGCGCGATATGTAAGATCATCCGGACCTATTTATTGTTCGCCGTGCCGCTGTTGGCGCTAGTGGGTGCTAGCACAATGGGCGGTGGCCTGGGGTCTGCGACCCCGTGGTTCGCCCGCGTCGAACTTATAGATCTACTGTCGTGGGGCTGTTTGGCTGCGTTGATATTGATCGTCTCTTATCGTGCTTATGAGGAATATTACCTGCCGCGTAAGCGAGAGCGGGCACTGGCTGAAGCCAAAGCCAAGTTTGACGAGGCGGCCGCGCAATACGACGAACGCGAACCCTCACCACGGGCGCACGCGTCGCGATCTGAACATGAATAGGCAGCCCAATTGCTGGCAATGCCGGCACTTTCAAATCACCCATCACAAGTCGTTCCCTTACGCTTGCGCAGTGATGGGGTTCAAATCTCGCCAATTGCCATGTCTGGAGGTATTGAGAGCCGACGGTGACACCTGCAAGCGCTTCGAGTTAAAGCAGCACCTGAAACAAATTCGTTGACCTCCGTTTAGCCCTCCTTCACCAGCAAGAACGGCTGTGGGATATCGCGGGCCTGTCGGCAAAAGACCCTTCCCTGATAGGTGTAGATTGAGCAGCGGAACTTGTCTTGGTGGAGACCCTTCGATGCAGTCCAAAAGTTCGCGACTTCCAAATCAGGAAACACGAATGGATTGGCTGCGGGGTTGATGCATCGATTTTCAAGGATTTTTGGGATCTCGCCTTTTTCTGGTAACCGCCAAGGTTCGCCCGTTTTCTCTGCGACTTCTGCGGCGTAGTCCATGGCATCATCCCAGCTTAATTTAAGTGAGTCGCCCCGGCACCGATAATTGCTCATCCGTTGGCCCACAGCGCACTGTGTCACGGTCAGGCCGGTAGGGCGATGTAGCGCCACACCGCTTTCGAATACGACGAAGTCATGTTCATCTACGCGGCTTTTGTAGACATCGCTGCACTCGGCCTGGTTGCGTTGATCATTGCAGCCCGTGAGCAGCACGAGGAGCAGTAGGCTCGATAAGAGCAGACGGTGGCGACACTTTCCTGTTGCTCCCATGGCTTGAATCCCCCTTGAGCTCTTTCGCACTGTTACGCAGTACGCAGCCATTACCGTCCGCTTTGATGGCATCACCCCTTTGGCCGAAACTAAGGGCATGTCGGCTTATTGGTCGACTACCACGCTTCTCCCTTGTCTCAGGTGACCGCTTTGTGACGGCGCGCGTCCCTCACACCAAGTATTATCGGTGTCGGCGCATTTACCTTTACTCGACAAAAACTACCACATTGGCGAGGAGAAGCACGTGTCCTCTTTGCCGAGCCACACCATTCTAAGATCAAGTTTTCAGTTAAAACGCCGATTTTTAGCAAGGCGAGGAAGGCGCTAGCCAGCTCTCCGCGTCCACTCGGTCTTGCGGAAGCGGATTCGCCAATTGTTACCTATCACCGATATAAACGGTGTTGCTATATTAGGTGGGGTCACGTCACCTTTTTTATTGTTGAGGAGCGGTTCATGGATATTGCAACGATTGTGGGTTTGCTGGCGGCATTTGGCCTCATTTTCATGGCCATTTCTGAAAACGCGCCTGCATTCGTGGACACCGCCTCTTTGCTGATCGTGGTTGCGGGGTCGATTGCCGTAGTGATGGCGCGGTGCTCCCTTGGGGAGTTCCTGGGCGCAATGGGTGTAATGGGCAAGGCTTTTTCTCGCAAAATTGATGACCCCGTAGAGCTCATTACCCAGATCGTTGAGCTGGCAAACATTGCTCGTAAAGACGGCATGATTGCGTTGGAGGGGCAGGATATTGCCAACCCCTTTCTCGCCAAAGCGGTCTCCATGTTGGTTGATGGTACCGACGGAGAAATCATTAAGAGCTCCCTCAATCGTGATAACGACATGATGAAACTGCGCCATGAGATGGGTGCAAAGATTTTCAGTGCCTGGGGTGAAATCGCGCCAGCGATGGGGATGATCGGCACGCTGGCCGGTCTGGTGATCATGCTCGGTAATATGTCGGACCCCAAAGCGATTGGTCCAGCGATGGCGGTAGCGCTTCTGACAACGATGTACGGCGCAATCCTTGCCAACGTTATCTGTTTGCCCATCGCGCAAAAGCTTGAAAATGCCTCTGCCTTGGAGTCAGCCAACAATGAATTGGTGATTGAGGGCGTGTTGTTCATGCAGGAGGGGGGGAACCCCAGGGTGCTGGGCGATATGCTGGCGTCATTCGTATCACCCAAAGCTCGCGAGAAGATTGCGGCGGCGTAATACCGGCGGCGTGCACGAACCGAGATAACGCAACGTGGCTGATGACGACATCAAACCGGGCGCTGAGGGTGAGGATATTGAGGCCGAGGTTGCCCCTGATGGTGTAAATGCCAGCCAGACAGATGCTGAGGCGGAGTCCGCAGACAGTGTCGCAGATGGGGTTCAGCCGTCTGCGTCCGATTCTGAGACATCTGACGATCTAGACGATGTGCCCCCGGCGGCCACAGCCGAAGACGAAGCTGACGACACTACCGAAGCGGCAGGCACCGACGAAGGTGAAACTCCCGGGGGCGAGCCCCCAGGAGCCGATGGTGACGCAGAGGGTAATGCAGAAGAGGAGCTGGTCGAGGCCAATCTTCCGCCGCCCGGACCACCCCCCCCAGAAGAGCCCAAAGACGATTGCCCAAAGTGCGCTGGTGGGGGAGCGCCTGCCTGGATGGCGACCTTCGCCGACATGGCCACTTTGCTGATGGCTTTCTTCGTATTATTGCTAAGCTTCGCGGAGACTGAAGTCCCAAAATTCAAACAGGTTGCCGGTTCATTGAAGCAGGCCTTTGGCATCGAGAAAATTGTGCCTAAAGTCACTATCCCGATGGCTCGGAGTATCATGGTTGAGAACTTTACCCCGGCCGTTGCCGAACGCTCGGTGCTGGACGTCAAAGAGCAGCAGTCGGACTTCGTGCGCGGTGATTTCATCGAGAAGAAAACTGAAGAGGGTGAGTACGAAGATCCGATAGATAGCGATTTTCAGCAGGTGCAGGAAGCGCTCGAACAAGAGCTGAATAAAGGTATGGCGGATGTCCGTATCGAAAACGGGGAGATTAAGGTGACTCTTGTGGAACCCGCTTCCGCTGGCGGAAAAGCGGGCTCGGCGGGCGATGGCAAAGGCGGTCAAGTCGCGCAGGAAACGCTTGATGCGGTCGCTAAAGTTGCCGAAGTCTCAGCCACGCTCAGCTCCAAGGTCGGCATACATCTGGCAGATCAGGCACAGGGAAATCAAACGGGCGCCAACGCGAGCCGAAGACAGTCACGGGGCGCTGATGGTTCGGGCATGTCCAAATACGACCGCCTTCGTGCTGACCTGTCGGACGAGATTGCAGCAGGTCTTGCCGAAGTAGAGAAAGACGGTGACAAGATTATCGTCAGGCTCGCCAGCCAGGGTAGTTTCACCTCGGGGTCATCCGATTTGCGGCAGGCCTTTACGCCGACCTTAACTCGGCTCGGCAATAGCCTCGCTCAATACCCCGGTAGCGTGATGGTTGAGGGACATACAGATAATGTGCCCGTTGCCTTTAGCGAGCGATTTAAATCCAATTGGGATTTGTCCGCCGCTCGTGCTGCATCCATCGCTGACTTTTTGCTGAACTCGACCAATCTTGAGGGCGGCAATGTGCAAATCGCAGGGTTTGCCGATACACGTCCACTCGACACCAACGATACTGCGACGGGTCGCGCCCGGAATCGCCGTATTGAGGTGATCGTGGACGATAACTGAGTGATGGGGGAGCAGAGTCGTGGCTGACAACGAAAACGTCGACGTCGAAACTCCTGAGGGCGAGGTGCCCGAGGCTGTCGAGTCGGAGGCGTCAGAGGCCGCTGAAACCGAGGCTTCAGCGCCACAAGCGCCTGAGGAGGAGGTTGATATTGGCCCTCCGCCCGAGCCGCCAGAGGAATTGCCGCCAGTCGAGTGTCCGAAATGTGCAGGAGGCGGTGCACCGGCCTGGATGGCGACCTTCGCCGATATGGCAACACTATTGATGGCATTTTTTGTGTTGCTACTGTCATTTGCGCAGATGAATGTGCCGAAGTTCAAAGAAGTCAGTGGTTCGATGAACGACAGTATGGGCGTGCAGCGTGTGGTGCCAGTGGTTGAACCCCCAACGGCTGACAACATCATTGCCGATCAGTTTATGCAGGCGAAGGTGGAACCCACCGCGCTTAGCACCATCAGCGAGCAAACCACCGATGAGGAGCAGCCGCCCGATCCCGAGTTAAAGATTACTACAACGCCTTCCAATGACCCCAACTCGTCTGACCTTGAAAAGGTGAGAAGCGCGCTGAAAGAGGAAATTACGCGTGGCCAGGTCGAGGTGACGGAAACCGACGGCAAGATTAGCGTCGTTATGGCTGCAGACCAGAAAGACGGTGAAAATCAGGGTGCAGAAGGATTGGATACCGGGCAGCGGCTGGACGAGGACACCGTTGCGCTATTTGCTAAGGTTGCGCAAGCTCAGGCAGAGGTGGTGTCCGAGGTGCAAGTCCTGCGCTCGCCCTCTGATGATCAGCAGTCCTTCGACAATGCGCAGGGGTCTGATTCGCAACAGGGTGAGGATGTTGCTCAGAGTGAGTACGAGCAGATCCGCAGCCGACTGACAACTGAAATTGCCAATGGTCAGGTAAATGTTGAACGGATAGATGACGAGGTGAAGATCAGCCTTGCCGATCAGGGTGCCTTTGTAAGCGGCAGTGCTGATCTGCGTACCAGCTTTTACAGCGTGTTATCCAGTGTCGGGCAGGCGCTTGCAGAGAGTCCGGGCCAAGTCACCGTCGCGGGCCATACAGATAACGTTCCTGTCGCATTCAGCGAGCGCTTTCAGTCAAACTGGGATCTGTCTGCAGCCCGTTCTGCCTCGGTGGCTGACTATCTCGTAGGCGAGGGCTTTATCAAGCCCGGTGCAGTTACCGTGACCGGCTATGCCGATACGGTACCGGTCGCTTCCAACGACACCGCTGCGGGGCGAGCACAAAACCGACGCATCGAGATTACGGTCAAAGGGGGAACAGGATGATGCCACGTTACACGCCAAAGCTGCTTGCAGGAATGGCACTGGTACTGCTGAGCGTTGTCATTGTCAACGCTAACGCCGAAACCAAAGCGCAAAAGGCGTTTCTTGATCGAGTCAAGTCGGTTTCTACTATTGATGACGCCAAGCTGTCCAAAGATGCTTTGGTCATCTGGCCGTCACCCGACGTGCAGTCAGGCCTCAACTACGAGGCTATGGGTGAGCAACTCTGCCAGGAGTACACGACTTATGGATATCTCGTCATCTGGTTTATGGACTCGTCAAAGTACCGTCGCGATCAGGAGATGGTGATGTTACAGAGCCATATCTGCGTGGAAGACGCCTAGTGGGTACTCTTGCGATGGGACGGTGGTGGGTCAGCATGCCCCGCCGCCCGCAACCGCTTTTCTTTTCAATACTATTTATGCTGATGACCGCATGCGGCATCGGTTCGGGTGGCGATGAGACCGGCTCTGGCGCAGGCGCAGATGGTGGAGCGGGAACCCCCGCAGATGTGTTGTCTATCGAACTGAGTGGCCAAACGAAATATCGCGCAGATGAGGGCGTTTCGCTCAGTTACAGCCTCGGGGGTGCGAGTGCGGAAGATGCATCGGTGACCTATGAAGGGCCAGTTGAGCTGACACTCGACGAGACAGAAAAAACCGTGTCGGGTACCGCATTACTCCCAGGCACTTATGTTGTGAAGTTGACGGCTACCGCCAGAGACGCCTCCGCAGAGGATGAGATATCGCTATTCGTCGACGCCAATTTTGGTGGACGTTACGGCGGTGGTGGAGAGGGAGAGTACTCGCTAACAATGGGCCGAAGCCAGGTTACTGAGACTGACGAGAACAACTACGTTCTCACACGCGCTGGAACGCTCTTCTGGCACTCTCAGGCTACCGACAATACCGCATTCGTCAATTTGCTCTGTGTTGCAGATGTCAAGGTGAGTGGTGATGAAGCGTCGGGCGCTGGGCAGTGCAAAGAAATCGTAGATGGTCAGATCACGGTGCGCACGGTTACGGGTTTGCTAGTCACTTACAAGGAAACAGGTGCTTTAGGGCTTACCTACTCCTACGAAGAGACGGATGACACATTTGATATCGACTTTGCTGTGGCCGGTGAAGCATACGTATCACCTGACCTCGATATCTCAGGTGTCTATCGATCTGCGCTCCTCGAGGATCTCGATTATCTGAAGGTTTCGCAAAACGATATGGTCGGAGACAGCTACGACCTTGACGTACCTCGTTGTGGGATTACAGCAACGCTGTCGCCTTATGACACTGAGTTTATTACAGCGACTGAGGGAGACGGGTCGATCATTCCAGCAGAAGCGATCACCATCGACAATTGCGACTTGTCAGATCAGGCTGGTTATGCCGTATCTGTTGGCGAGGCCACGGGTGCGGGTCAATCAGGGCTCATGTTGATATTGCAAAGTGGTATCAGTGACAGTGTCGTGCGGTTCGATCTGTACGCTCGACGTGGCAGTGAATACAGCGATCCGCTCAGTAAGTTGCGTTACGTTCGCGTGTGTTACGAGGCGTTGCCAACATCTCAGGCCGCCCAATACGACATCACCGAGGCCGATTGTGAGGCGTTAACACCTTAAACCGCGCCGCCCCTGTACTTTTTCATTTTTGCCATTTGCCTGTATTGCAGGCTGGGTTCTATGATGTCCCAAAGACAGACTGTGAGGCACTGTCTGGGGGACTGGCGCACGATGAAGCTCTTTGGTTTTTTTGGTAAATCGTCTGACGACGAAGAGGCCACCAATGCCGAAGGAGCGATGACGTCTGATGCGCCCGATGAATCTGATCCGCCAGATCAAGCACCCTCCTCACAGTACCCAGTAGCAGCTGATAGGGGGGCAACCATGAGCGATGTAATCAAGGCCGTGACTGATCAGTTTGCACTGATCAATGTCGATAGCGATGCAGATCTGCGGGCAGTGGGAGCGGCGCTATGTCAGATTCCCGAAGGCATGTCACCGCTCTCTGAGGGTTTTACTTCCTTCCGTCACGAGGTACTACATGCCATTTTGATGACTGGTGGGGCGGAAGACCTTGCTGAGCGTGCTGTCGTTTTGAATAAGTGCCTGACCTCCATTGAAGATTCTCCAGATCTAGCCGAGCAAGGCATTGCGCTTCAAATCCTGGCCGAAGAACTGCGGGAGGGCTTTTTGACCGGCGAGGCCGCCAACAGCGATACCGCCGACGTAAACAAAGATGACAATGCCGACGATAATGTTGCTGTGCAATCTGAGCAGGTCCCACAAGACACGGTCTCGCCTACAAGTGATCTGTCGGCAGATGAAGCCAATATGGTCTCGACAGATGCTTCGGGCGATAACCAGGACTCATCAGCGTCATTCGAAGTGCCCTCGGAATTTGTGCCGTCTGAGCCTGCCCCGGAGGCGATCGATACGCCGCAAACCTTAGAGAGCGGTACCGATACGTCAACCCACTCTGCGGATTACGACGCAGAGGGCGTTGATACTGTCGCGATATCCGCGCCTGAGCAACTGATTGGCAAGCTCGCGCATGCCGATCAACTCATTAGCGCGGTAGGTGAGGCGCGCGCTGGCCTTCAAAGCGAACGCGCCATCGATACGTCTGAGCATTTTGGCGAGTATGGCGATGATATGAACGAATTCATCGCCGCCCTCGGTGGAGTGACATCTAGCTGCTTGCAGGCGCTCGACGGTTGCTTCGCCGAAGAGCTCGATACCTTGTCGCACTACCGGGATGTTTGCGCGGAATTAGAGCAAGGTGAGGGTCGGCTTGCTGACTCTCGGCGATGCGTTACGTTCATTGATGCGGGGTTGCGAGGTGAGCCGAATGGCGATGATCTGTCGGGCACTGAAAACCAGTGGCTCAGTTCGCTCTCCGCTGAACTGACTGATGTGACACACGAACAAACTGCCATTGCTGCCCAAAAGGGTGAACAGATCAAAGGTCAGATAGCTGAGATCCAGCTGGAAGCCGATCAGGCGAACGAATTGATTAAAAAGCTGGGCGCTGAGACGCTCGAACCCCCCGCAACGGTCTTGCAGTCATTGACGAGTAACGACTTTGCCGCTGAAGAAGGCGACGATGAGCCTGAGGTGGATTATGAGGACTCGATTGACCAATACATCGAATGGATGAAGAAACAGCGAGAGGCAATTCGGGAGCAACGCAGAAGAATCGAGGAGCTCGATCAGAAGATGGCGGATGCTGAGAGAGATGCGGACCGTCAGTATGCAGGACGCCTCGAGCCCGTGCAGCGCCGGAAAGAGGAGCTGACGAGGAATCTTGAGGATGCATTACACAGTGCCAACAAAGATGCTGAAGAGACGGAAGCACGCCTCGATGTGTTGACTCAGGACGCGGCGACACTGATTGGCGAATATAAATCGGCAGTGGACAGGCGCTTGGCATTTGCAGCTAACGTTGAGGATGCCATGGCCAGCGCAATGATCCGGCTGGGGAAGGTGCTGGATGAAGCCAACATGACCACGTCACCCGATGGTGGTGGCGAGCCTTGAGTGCCGACCGAAAACTTCACCGACGCCGCTGCCTTGTGGCCGCGATGTGCCTGCTTTTTTTAAGTGGGTGCGCTCAGGATGAGCCCACTGAGGCAGAGCGTAAGCAGTGTTTTGACCGTTACATCCGAGAGCATCAGGCGGAGTATCCGGTTGAGACACTCGAGAAGACGGCGGCGCTGAAATGCTACTCCTGAGCACATCCCCAAAGGAGCTGGGCCTTGAACTGGTTCGGGTCATATTTGTGGGTGTGGTCATCGGGGTTTTAGGCGGCCTTGCCGCAAATCTTTTTGTGCTGGGTGTAGGCGCCGTTGATGGCTTGATTCGTGACCAGATGGCTGGACAGAGTGCTCTCAGCTCGGGACTGATCCGATGGGCAGCCTTGATTGCAGGCGCTTTCGGGATATACGGGCTAAAGCAAGCGTTCAAAATGGACCGCTGGCATGGTCCGGCGGACGCAATATTGGGCGCGCACCGCCCGGACGCACCATTTCCCGCCCGAGAAGGCTTTATTTCGACCACCGCAGCCTTTATTTCGGCCAGTGCCGGCGCCTCGGTGGGGCAGTACGGACCCGTTCTGCATTTCGGTGCTTCAGTAGGCGCTCAGGTCAGGGCGCTTTTTCCCACGCGTTTGACTCCCGATATTTATTTGGCTTGTGGCGTCGCAGCGGCGATTTCTGCCGGCTTCGGTGCGCCCATTGCTGCGGTTGTTTTAGTGTCTGAGGCGGTTTTGAGGCATTTTGCGGTCCGCGCGGTAGCACCCATCACCGTCTCTGCCATTGTTGCCGCGGCGGTTACACCGCTCTTTTTTGATCGCGTATCGCCCTACTCTGTATCGGCTACTCCTACTGATTGGGGGCTAATTCCCGTCGTGTTGGGGCTAGGTGCTTGTGCCGCTGTGTTGGCTATCGTTTTTATGCGCTCCCTTTTGCGAACAGCCGCTTGGGCGAAGGCGCGCAATAACGATTTAGCTGTTCTCTTATTGGCCGCAACGCTCATGGCGGTAATTGGCATGCTGGTGCCAGAGGCGGTGGGCCTGGGCACTCAATCAGTGAATGACTTGTTGGCAGGGGAGAAACTGGTATCCCAGGCCGCGCTGATGCTGATTGCCAAACTTGCGGCGACGGTGATATGCATTGGTCTCGGACTCGTGGGCGGTGTTTTCTCCCCCGCACTCTTTTTGGGTGCGGCGCTTGGGTATCTTGCGGGCTTTATTGCAGTGGGCCTTGGCTTTGATCCATCGGCCATCGTTATGCTAACGGTGGTGGGGATGGCAGCCGTCACGGGTTCCGTTATCGGAGCGCCTATTGGCGTAGTGTTGATCGTGTTTGAGTTCACCCGCAGTTATGAGTTCGCCGTAGCCGCTATCCTTGCGGTATCAATGTCATCTTTCATTTCAACTCGGTTGTTCTGCTATTCGTTCTTTGACCGGCAACTCATCGCAAGAGGCTTTGACCTGAGGCAAGGTCGGGAGTTCCTGTCACTGAAAGACATTTTTGTGTCCGATCTTGAAATCGAGCGCGTAGCGCCTGTGACAGGCGCAATGACGGGTGAAGATATCGTCGCGCATCTTCGAGAGGCGCATAGAACTGAGGCTTATGTCGTGGACGAGCAGGGCACACTCGTCGGCGTGGTGCCTATACTGGTAGCCCTCGCTAATGGCGATCAAGCCGCGCAGTCATTGATTGATAACGAGTACCTTGTTCTGCATATGGCTGATGACTTACAGCAGGCCCTAACGGCCGCTAGGGAATTCATCGGTGAAGCTATCCCGGTAGTAGACGAAGACGGCAAGCTTGTAGGGTGCTTGAGTGAGGGCGCCATTCTTGGTGGCACTCTTGATCGTCAAGAAGAGGTAAAGGGTCGTGAACGCAACTAGCCGACGTCAGACGTTGAGGCTGGCAACGCTAACGGCACTATTTATCCCACTATTCGTGTCGCAAATTGCAGGTGCCGATTCACGCGAGGATCAGCTTCGTGCGGGTCTTGCTGCGATGGATAGGCAGCACTACGCCACCGCTATGCGAGCCTGGTCTGACTTGGCGGCGGCTGGAGACCCTGAGGCGCAGCACAACATAGGCTATATGTACGAAGAGGGCTTGGGCGTGACGCAGCAGTACGACGTTGCGATGGAGTGGTATCGTCGCGCGGCAAGCGGTGGTCTAGCCGAAGCGGACCATAACCTTGGAATGATGTACGTTGATGGTCGTGGTGCTGCGAAAAGTTGGGCACAAGGCTTGATTCATTTCCGTAAAGCCGCTGAGAAAGGCTTAGTTGAGAGCCGTTATATGATCGCTCTCAGTTACTTTGAGGGTGAAGGGCAAATCCAGAATCGGCGGCTGGCCTATGAGGGTTTCAGGGAAACAGCGATTGAAGGCTACGCCGACAGCCAATACATGCTGTCGTTTATGTTGCTCGACGGGGCGGACGTCAAGCGCCGATCTGCGCAGGCCTACGTTTGGGCGTCTCTGGCATTGATACAAGGGCAGCAACAAGCTGAAGAAATTCGTGATGCCGCATCGATGAGAATCGATGAAACAGAAAGACAGGACGCACTATTTGTTTTGTCTCAGTGTGAGGCATCCGGGGCGCGCGGTTGTCTTCGGGCTTTGGATGATTTGACGTAACTCAGTTTCGGTCCAGCGCCTTGGGACGCAACTGGCTGCGTCCCTCATGCCATGCAGCAAGCTTTAAGGCATCAAACCGCCATCAGCTCTCGGGGCTTGGATAGATCCATGTTCTCCCATGCCTCGGCAATAGGCTCCAATAAGCTTTTTACCTCAGCGACATTTTCCGGCGCACTGTCTACATTCACGTTAGCGGCAAACAGCTTTCGAATGGAGTACCCATAGAGTTCCCCGAGATTAACCGCGATGTCGCCTCCACGCTCATAGTCAAGGCTACCCTGCAAACCGGCCAGAATTCGGCAGGCTTTGGTCAGATATTCGCGAACCTGATCCTTGTTGTCGTGATGATGATGTACTTCCACGCCAGCTAAGGCACCAATAAGGGCTTTGAAAAGAAGCGTGATCAGTTCGTGTTTGTCAGCTGATGCGACGGCAGACTCAAGGTCGATCCGGTTGTAAGCGGCTGCGGCTTTAATTCGCGTCATGGTTACCTCTGGCTACATCTCTCTCGAATAACCTAAATATCGGCAGAATACTGCTGAACTTTACTGCCGGTTAGCTCAGAAGATGCGTTGTTCAATTCGCTGTTTTTACTGCTTTTTTAGTAGAAAAGCACCATTTTTTACCCTAATTATTGGATGCCTTAATCGCTACATCCGAGAATAGACTTAGGTGCAAGAGATAATACGGAGACATCAGCCTTGGCCGGTGCCAATACGCCAGTTACGCACAGAAATGAACATCGCTGCTGTGTTTGGCGTGGTTTTTTATTGCTTCATTGCCTGTTGTCAATGTCGGTATTGGCTAACACCACCACCTTGGCACCAGTGACCAATACTGGGTTGAGGAATATTCATTTTAAATCGGTGCAGTGTAGTGAAGATGGATTTTGGACGCTGGACATCGTCAATAACAACTTTGCACCGTCTTATATCGAGTATTTCTTTTGGCTCGAGGATGAGCAGGGCGACGCCACGGAGAGCAATTCGGGCCAGATCATGCTGGACGCAAAAAGTCGTGAGGCCGTGCGGCTAAGTTTTGACTGTGAAGTGCCTTTTGCCGACCTAAAACCTCATTTCCGGTGGGCACCGGTTGGGTTTACACGGCCGTAGGGCCTATAACGCCCAAAGATAGACGTTATTGGGGCCTCACGTTAGCTGCCTGTGATCAGGGTCGCAGCGCCCGCAAGCGACCACATAGCCTGTCTTCAATCTCACTGACGCTGGACAGCTCTCACTTCATAGATTGATGGGGGTTCGGTAACGATCAGCTTAACCGTTACACTGTCTAATCGCGGGAGAGAGTACGGTTAGTAATGGAACGGCTCATTATCGGAATCAGTGGGGCATCAGGCGTGCAGTACGGAATGCGCGCGCTGGAGTTGTTAGCGCCGTTGCCAGTCGAAACGCATCTCATCATGAGTAAATCCGCTGAGCTCACAGTCCACCATGAAATGGATTGTGTAGTGGATGAGATTCGAGCGCTTGCTGACGAATGGCACCCAGTGCGCAATGTCGGCGCGTCGGTCGCCAGCGGGTCTTTTAAAACGATGGGCATGTTGTTGGCGCCCTGTTCGATCCGCACGCTGGGTGAAATCAGCTCCGGCGTGACGTCATCTTTACTGACGCGCGCGGCCGATGTGGTGTTGAAGGAGCGACGACGGCTGGTTTTGATGGTGCGCGAAACGCCCCTGCATCTCGGGCATCTGCGCAACATGGTCTCAGTGACTGAGATGGGCGCTGTCGTTGCACCCCCCGTGCCCGCGTTTTATGCCAAGCCGGAATCGGTCGACGCCATGGTTACTCAGAGTGTAGCCCGCGCACTGGATTTGTTTGACATTGAGTTGTCCGAGACCCATCGCTGGACTGAGTCGTGACCCCATGTATTGAACGCACGCGTCAGCAGTCGCTGGCGTGGTTGGTGTTTTTTGTCATCGTGGTCGACCTGATCGGCTTCGGCATTGTTATCCCCATCCTGCCTTTTCTGTCTCCACAACTGGGCGGCACGACCGATGACATCGCCTTTATTCTGGCCACCTACAGTGTCGCGGCGGCGATTGTCGCGCCGATATGGGGCCGGCTGTCCGATCGGCTCGGACGTCGATTTATTCTGGGGCTGTGCTTGTTCGGCGGTGCGATATCGCATTTTGTCTTGGCGATCGCTGATACGTTATGGCTGGTGTATCTGTCTAGAGCGGTGGCCGGCATGATGGCTGGCGGTGTACCAGTCGCCACTGCACTGATTGCCGACGCCAGTACACCAGATCAACGCTCGAGAGCGATGGGCTTGATCGGCCGCGCTTTCGGTATTGGTTTGATCCTTGGCCCCGTCATTGGCGGCGTCTTGGCGCGGAGCGAAACCGATTTCGCACTGCCCTGCCTGGTGGCAGGCGCCCTATCCAGTCTGGCAGGCGCATTAGCCTGGCTACTGCTACCGGCCGGCGGCGCGCAGAGTGCACCAGAGGAGGCGGGCAGTGATGTCGCGAGCGACGGCGCCGCTGACGACGCCATTCAGGCGCCGCAGCGGTGGCTGTTTATTGCGCAGTTTGGATTTCATACCTGTGCCGTTAGCGCGGCGGTGTATTTGTTTCCCTTGTGGATGGCACACGACCTGAGCTGGCAGGCTCGCGAGGTGGGATTGTTTTTTGGGCTGGTGGGATTGGTCATGGTGTTGACTCAGGGCAACCTACTGGGGCGGATGACTGACCGATTCGGCCCGTTGCGGGTGCTGCGCGGTGCCGCATTGTGCTTCAGTTTGTCGTTGGCGCTGTCTTCAGCGGCGTCAGGGGAATGGCTTATGGGGGCACTGGGGCTCATGGTGTTTTCTGCCGCGACGCTGTGCCTTCCCGTCCTCAATACGATTGCCAGTCACATGGTGGGCCCGGCGGCCCGGGGTCGTTTTTTTGGGATTACGGCGTCGTCTGCTGCTTTGGGGAGAATTGTTGGGCCGCTGATTGCCGCTGTGCTGCTGAGCGAGGGCGGCTTCGCGACCGCATGGCTGGGGACCAGCGCCGTGGTGCTCTTGGTGGTGCTGTGGGCGTTTACGTTGGGCCGGCGATTATCTGCGCCGCTGTCAGAGGCCAGCGGTCCGCCTCAAGGGGTCTCGCCTTGAAGCCTAAATGTGTCGTCGGATTGGGCCTACCGTCTGACTTGATTCACTCTCTTGTGGACCGTTACGAGGTAATGGCCTGGTCTGAGAACCAGCCTATGCCAGAATCCATCCTGCAAGAATGGCTGGTCGATGCACGAGGCTTGCTTTGTGCGCTGTCGACGCCAATTACGGCATCATTAATCGAGCAGGCACAGCAGCTCTCGGTGATTTCCACTATCTCAGTGGGGGTTGATCACATTGATCTCATTGCTGCGAGCCGCGCCGGCATACCTGTTGGCCACACGCCGGGTGTTCTTGTCGACAGCACGGCCGACCTGACTCTGGGATTGATGCTGGCGGTCACGCGGCGGATGGCGGAGGCGGACCGTTGGATACGAGGTGGTTATTGGGCTCGGGGCTGGCAGTCTGATTTGTTGCTCGGCACAGACTTAAGCAAAGCGACGGTGGGCATTGTGGGTCTGGGCCCGATTGGCGAAGCGGTGTTGCGTCGCCTCAGGGGTTTTGGTTGTCGCGTACTCGCCTGGAATCGCACCGCTAAAGAGATTGAGGGGGCGCAAATGGTTGGGTTGGATGAGGTGTTTGAGCAATCCGATATCGTGTCACTGCACACGGCGCTCACGGACGACACCACTCACATTGCAAGCGCTGCGCGTCTCGCCAGCATGCGTCCCGGGGCCGCCCTGATTAATACCGGCCGGGGCCTACTGGTAGATGAGGCGGCTTTGATCCGGGAACTGTCGGCGGGACGTCTTACGGCGGGACTCGATGTTTTTACCGAGGAGCCTCTGCCTGCGAATCACCCACTTTTGGCGCTGGATAATGTGGTCTTGTTGCCGCATGTGGGCAGTGCGACCACCGCGACGCGTCTCGCCATGGTGGACCGCGCGATGAGCAATTTACACGCGGGCATGGCGGGGGAGCGTTTACCGTATTGTGCTAATCCGGATGTCTACGCGGAGAGTTCCAACGGGCTTTAGGCGTCAGGCAGTGCGCGCAACGCTCTGGCCACGCCAGATTCCAGCCTGCGCTGCACTTTGTCCAGATCCGCCTGATTTTGATTCTCTACGATTTGGCTGATTTGAGCCGTCCAAACGGTGGCCAGATTGACGCCATCTTCGAAGGTCAGCATGACGCTAGCGACCTCCCGGGGTCCGCTCAGCGCATACGCGTTATCCATCACGGCGCCATCGGGGTTGCGGTTGATGACAGAGCTGCTGGGGCCGAGGCTGGGCGTGACCGGTTCGTCGCCCCCCTCAAGGCGTGAGCCGAATGCGTAACTCACCATGAAGTCACCGCCTGAGGCCTCATATCGGTAGCCTTTCTTCTCTAAGGCGTCAGCAACAACTTCGCGAACGGTCGTTGACAGGGTGTAGAGGCGCTCCATCGATTGCGGGACGCCGGTTGGCACCTCAGATCGCCAACTGAAGGTCTGGTAGTTCTTACTGGCGAATCGCTTTGGTGAAGCAGTATCGACTTCCATCGTTGCACAGCCGGCAACGGTGATGCACAGCACCCCTATGGCCCAACGGCGTATCCACGTTGCGAGGTGAGTCATGGTCAGTCCACTCCCGGATCGGTCTCTCAGGTAAACCATATCAGCTTCACTATCATCCCGGCGATGGCGAGGATTACCATCACGCGAATAATCTGCTCCCCCCCGGCGAGCGTTAGCCTCGCGCCCATCCAGCCCCCGAGCGCGTTGCCGATCGCCATGACAGCACCCACCCACCAGAGCAACTCCAGCTCACTACCGAACACGAGCAATGCCGAGACGGTATACAGCAAAATGATTAAAACCTTGTGGATGTTGGCCGCCACCAAATCCATTCCCAGCACTCTATTGAGTATGGGCAGCAGCACAAACCCCATTCCGATCTGGATAAAGCCGCCCCAAAAGCCCGCCAAAATCATCAGCAGATGCCCCAAGGCACGTCGCCGAGGCGAGATCGTAGTCGAGGAGAGCGGGTCGGTCCGGCCCGTGCCGGTCAGCATCAGAACTAAAACGCCGGCCATCACGACGGCGAGTAGCACATTGAATGTCTCGGCTGGCAGGCGCGCGCCGACTAGTGCGCCGGCAACAGCGCCGGGTATGGCGCACACCGCTAGCGAAAACAACATGCCCGATTGCGGCAGACCGTGACGGAGATAGGTCAGTGCGGCGGTGATGTTGTGCGCGAGGATAGGGATCCGGTTGGTTCCGTTCGCGATGGGACCCGGGAC